>ERZ779725.663-NODE-663-length-21531-cov-2.344058_pt1 | contig 21531 bp, 21 predicted proteins | sample MGYA00511890_ERZ779725 | MGnify/ENA primary metagenome ERZ779725 (study PRJEB29588, sample SAMEA2148549) | human gut metagenome | biome: human gut; feature: human-associated habitat; material: faeces | place: Denmark | collected 2008/2010 ...
CAAAAAACGACAAAACAGCCGTCATGTTTATAAAAGCAGAGGCAAAACGGTCGCCCTCCGCATTTCCGTTTTTTTCTATATAAGTATTGTAAATCGGGATAAACGCCGAGCTTACCGCCGAGGCAAAAACTATGTCAAAAAGGTTCAGCGGAAGCGTACTCGCCGCATAAAAAGCATTCGCGGCGTCTGTCGTTCCGTAAACAGCCGCAATTATCATCTCGCGCGCCTGCCCCATAACCTTCGACAAAAGTATCATCACGAACATAAAACCCACGGTTTTAAAAGCCTTATTCATCTATATAATTCATTCCTAATTGCAAATTTTGTTACATCAGTAACAGTTAATATATAGTATAGCATACTTTTTGTGTTTTTTCAATGGTTTTTTTAATTTTTTTTGGAAAAATAAGCAGTTTATATAATTATGCCGCTCATCATCACAAATTTGCACGAACAAACAAGGCAATTGAAGCAAACACAAAAAAATTTGTTGACAAAACAGGGGGAATTGCAGTAAAATAGTTACAAGGCAAGTCCTCGATACGGTGTAAAACACCGGCGGTTATGCCATCATCTCTTTGTAAGGAGGTGATGACTATGAAGAAATACATATTAAGAACAATTTTCTTTACTATAGTATCTTTGATAGCTTTTACCATAAAAGCAAAATAACCGCCCCACTGCCACGGTTGCGGTTATTTCAAACTTAAAACTACCGGCATGACCGTTTGAGGTCTTGCCTTTTCTATAATTATTATAATACGTATTTTTAATTTTGTCAATAGGTTTTGACAAAATTTTTTAATTGGTATTATGCGTGCGTTCGGGCGGATTTTTATCTATAATCCTTCCTCGCAAAGTCTTGCTCTTTTATCACTTCCGAACGAAAGCAAAAATGCCTGTTCGCCGTTTGACTTATCGAAGTTATGTTGTATCGAAACCCCGGCTCTTGCCGCGAGATTTATAAGGTTTATCATTTTATTTGAATTTTCATCGGAACAATTCATTCCCCAAACTACCTTTTCAATCTGTACGTATTTATAGTTTGATACGCAAAGTATGGTATCATTAACTGTTTTAAAATAGCATACATATATACGCTGACCGTTAGAGCCGTTTTCCGAAAAATAACTAACCAGTGCAATAAGCAGATTTTTAAGCGGTATTCTTTGAACTGCCACGCAGTTATGAACGTATTTTCCGGCATTATTTATAAATTCGACATCGCCGTATCGCAAAAGTTCCTCCGAAATTTCCGATAAATACGACCACACATCGGTATAAACACGCTGCAGATTTGTATTTTCAATATTATTTGTAAGAGCAAAATGAAGCATTTCGAGAATACTTCCGCCGAAATAAAGGCACATTTCTCTTATCTTTTCTATATTTTTTCTGTTTTTTGCAGTTTCTATTTTTGCCAGCTCCATAGAAACATTTGTTAAAAAATCATCAACAATGCTCTCGCTGACCGCCGCATCTTTTTCGTATCTTTCAACTGAAAAAGTTATGGGAACGTTATATAGCTCCATTACCATTATTATACTGTCTCCGAAAGGAATTTTAATAACGCTCGCATCAAGCTTTTCATTTTCAACCGTTATTACCCTAAGCCTTGTCTGCTGCATTTCCGGGGCTTGCGCTATACGAATAATCGAATCGGCAGAAAAAATTCTCCCAAGCGGTTTTAAATAAGCTTTTATAATCTTAACACCGTAAACTTTCTTTAAATTAATATCACCAATTATGTATCTGTTATTTATAAAACAAACTTTTGCATCACATTTCATGTTTGTTTTCACCTTCCCTTAGTATCTCATTTGCCGTATTGTAACATAATTCCAATATTTCTTTTAATCTTTTTTCGTTTTTAGAAAGATATAAGTTTCCGATAAGCGCCTCCAATCCTGTCGCAGTATGGTATTCCGCCATTCCCGCATTTTTTGCTTTTGTATTAACCTTTGTATTTCGTCCCCGTTTAAAAACCGTCATTTCTTCCTCAGTTAATTTATCTGTTATTCTGTGTGCAATGGCGCACTGCGCCTTTGCGCTGACATACTGTTTTGCCGCCCTGTGAAATTCTTTAACGCGTCTGTCGCCGTTTTCCAAAAGGCGTGTGCGTATATACGTTTCATAAACGCTGTCGCCGATATAAGCAAGCGAAAGCGAAGAATATATATGTTCCATTTTATCCTTCCTTTTTTCCTGCGCTTATTTTTCTTTCATTGCCGTGTATCAGACTTATTATATTTTTTTTGTGTCTCACTATTATCTGAAGCGCAAGGATTATATTAAGAATGACCGCAAGCGTCTTATATTCACCCGTATAAAGACAATGTGTAAGAAACGAGATACAAATGCCGCCGCCATAGAGCCGAGCGACACATATTTGGAAATTGCGATAATAACAACACCGACGGTAAGCGTGAGTATACCCGCAAGCGGATTGAAACAGCAAACCGCGCCCAACGATACCGTTACGCCCTTTCCGCCCTTAAAGCCGAAAAATACGGGATAGTTATGCCCTATGCTTGCCGCCGTTGCCGCAAGATATGCAGAGACGGGTCTGCCTATGGGAATAAGCGAAATTATAAGAAAAGCTATAACCGCTTTCAGCGTATCCAAAAGGAACACCGCTATCCCTGCCTTTACGCCGAGCGTACGCATGGTATTTGTTGCACCTGCGTTTTTGCTGCCGAAATTTCTTACGTCCGTTTTATAAAAAAGCTTTCCTACAATTATCGCAAAGTTAAGGCTTCCTATAAGGTAGCCGATAATTGCCGCAACAACATAATATAAATATATCATAACCGCTCTCCTAATTCTTTTTCTTATCGCTGCGTTCTCTTATGAAAAACCTTATCGGCGTTCCGACAAAATCAAATGCCGCACGTATACGGTTTTCCAAATAGCGTTCATAAGAAAAGTGCATAAGCTTCGTATCGTTTACAAAGATAACAAACTGCGGAGGATTTACGTCCGACTGCACGCCGTAAAGAATTTTTAAGCGTCTGCCTTTATCTGTCGGAGGCTGAACTCTTGCGGTTGCGTCCGCTATCAAATCGTTTAACATTCCCGTTGTTATACGTCTGTTTCTGTTTTCGTTCACTCGGTCAATCATATCGAAGATGCTGTCTACTCTCTGTCCCGTTTTTGCGGATATAAAGAGTGACGGCGCATACATCATAAACGGAAATTCCTCCAAGACCTCTTTTTTCATGTTATCCATGGTCTTATCGTTTTTGTCGACTATATCCCATTTATTAACGATAAAAATCGAAGCCTTGCCCTCGTTATGGGCATAGCCTGCTATTTTTGAATCCTGCTCCGTCGGTCCCTCCGTTCCGTCTATCAGGATAAGACAAACGTCGGCTCTTTCAACTGCCGCATATGACCGCAGAACGGAGTATTTTTCCACCTTTTCGTTCACACGGCTTTTCTTGCGTATGCCTGCCGTATCTATAAAAAGATAATTTCTGCCGTTTTTTTCGACATATGAATCTATTGCGTCTCTCGTTGTACCCGGAATATCGGAAACAATCATGCGTTCCTCGCCCAAAATATAGTTTATGAGCGATGATTTTCCTGCGTTCGGCTTGCCGATTACGGCAACGTTTATTACGTCGCTGTCCTCCTGCAATTCCTCGCTTTCGGGAAAGCTTTTTACAACCTCGTCCAAAAGGTCGCCTATTCCCATGCCCTGAATTGCGCTCACCGCAACGGGTTCACCCAAACCAAGGCTGTAAAAATCATAAAATCCGAGCGGCGGTTCACCGGGAGAATCGCATTTATTGCACGCAAGAACAATAGGCTTGCGTGAGTGCATAAGAATTTTTGCAACTTCTTCATCGGCAGGCAGCACACCCGTGCGTACATCGGTAAGAAATATAATGACGTCCGCCGTTTCTATAGCCGAAACCGCCTGTCTTTTCATAAGCTGTGTTATTTTATCTTCGCTGTCGTTTTCGATACCTCCCGTATCGATAAGCAAAAAATCGATTCCCTGCCAGTTTGCTTCGGAAACTATACGGTCTCTCGTTACGCCCGGAGTATCCTCAACAATGGAAATTCTCTTTCCCGTTATTCTGTTAAACAGCTGTGATTTGCCCACGTTCGGGCGACCCACGATTGCCGCTATCGGTCTTGCCATATTCATCTACCTCCCGTTATTTATCGCAGAGTTTTTTCAAAAACTCATATCCGTCATTTTCTACTGTTTTGATTTTACAGCCGATACCCTTTTCCATATCATGGATTGTCATATCGTCCAAAGTTACATCGCCCTCTGCTCTCAAAATCGAGCGCGGAACGAGCAGATTTTTAATATTTTTTCCTTTAAGCTGTTTTATTATATCCTGCCCCGTAAGAAGTCCCGCAACAGTTATTTTTTCTCCGAAAAATTCATTTTTTATCCTCTCAAGCTTAACACCTGCGCCGTACCGCTCGTTAAAAAGCTTTACAAGCTCATTAATAAGTCCAAACGAAGCGTATGAGCAAGCCACTGTTTTTTCGTGAATTTTTTTCGGCTTTCCGTATTCTTTTTCAAAGCGTTCAAAATCAAACTCCGCCTTGAACGACGCAAGCATTCCGACGCCGTTTTCTATCTGCGGAAAATCGTCGTAATACCCGATATCGGGAACGGGAATTTCGGAAGTAACAAAAAATTCATCGGCAGGATAAACAAAACGCACTCCTCTCTCCTTTAAGGCTGTATCGCCGTATTTGTTTATCGTATCGATTACATTTTTCGCGTCTTCTTTCCCGAACGGCTCAACCTTTTGAAGTCCTTCACGGTATTTTGTCTGTCCCATAGGAACAACGGAAACACTGTTTACATCGAGCGCATAAAGGTCTTTAATCGACTGTTCCAAATATTTGCCGTCATTAAAGCCCTTGCAAAGAACAATCTGTGCGTTTACAACTATATTTTCATCTGTTAGGCGCTTTATTTTATCTTTAATTCCGCCTGCAAATCTGTTGTTAAGCATTCTCTTTCTAAGCTCGTCATCTGTCGCATGGACGGAAACATTGACGGGCGAAAGACGCATTTTTATAATATCCTCGAATTCTTCTTCGCTAACGTTCGTAAATGTAACATAGTTTCCCGTAAGAAACGAAAGACGCGTATCATCATCCTTGAAATACAGCGTTTCCCTCATCCCTTTGGGCAGCTGGTCAATAAAGCAGAATATACACTTATTATGACAGCTTTTCGGATTTTCAACCATCGGGCGGTTATTTATAATGCCTATGTCTTCATAGTCGTTTTCTATAATTACGCACTTTTTCTCACCCGATGCGGTATTATATTCGATTTCGATTTCGGGACTGCATACCAAATAGCCGTACATAAGACCGTCAGTAACCTCATGACCGTTTATGTGCGTTATCGTATCGCCTTTTTTAAGCCCTGCCTCATGCGCAAGGCTCCCCTTTTTTACACCGTCAACACAATACATCAAATCACCCGAAAACAAAAAATAAACGGGGAAACGAACCGCAAAAAACTGCGGTTACACGTCTTCCCCGTTTGAATTTCATAACTCCGTCCGTATTCAAACGAAGTCAAAAAGGTATAGTACCGGACACGCAAGGCATAGTATACCTCTTATTAAATCAAAGATATATTGCGCCTAACCTAAAATTAGTCCATTTTGATTACTTCTTTACCTTTGTAATATCCGCAAGCTTTGCAAACTCTGTGGGGCATTGTCAATTCATGACAATGTGAACATTTTACAAGACCCGGAACGCTCAATTTCCAATTGGCTCTTCTTTTATCACGTCTCGCTTTCGAGACCTTTCTCTTTGGTACTGCCATTTTCGTACACCTCCTAAGAAAACCTTTAATTAGTTTTTTACATATTTAATCTTTGAAGAAGTCCTTAAGCTTTTCAAGACGGGGGTCGATTTCGTCAAACTTACAGCCGCAGTCTTTTTCATTGAGATTGCCGCCGCAGATTGTGCACAGCCCCTTACAGTCGTCTCGGCACAAATGCCTTTCCAAGATAAGCGGATAAATTTCCTTGTATATTGCCTCCGTAAGCAAAACTCTGCTTCCCGAAGCAGGGATATATTCCCCTTCTTCATAGCCCGAATCCTGCTTTGCGATAACATCGGAAAACTCCACGGAATAATCTTTTGTATATTCCGTCAGGCATCTGTCGCAATTATACTTAAGGGAAAACTCCAGCGTTGACTTTAAGAACAAGCTTCCCGACAGATTTGTTATCTGTCCTTTTAATGTAATATCCGAACATAAGGGAACAGACGCGTCGATTTCCAAAAAACATTCCTTCGGGAAAACCTTGGAAACCTCCAAAACGGCGCCGTCCGATTTCATTATGGATATCAATTCAATCCACAGCTCATTGTTTTCCATAATAATCTCGTCCTTTCCTTATAATTACAGACAATCCACATATAATAATACATAATTTTTCTTAATTTGTCAATAGTTTTTTTAAAATTTCTGAAATTTTCTTTCAAATTTATACTAATTTCTGCGTATCGAGCGCAATCATAAGCTCTTCATCGGTAGGAATAACGAGAGTTTTTACCGTTGCGTCGGGAGCGGAAATGTCAACCGTGCCTCTCTTTTCGTTCTTTTCGGAATCGATTTTAATTCCCATAAATTCAAGACCGCTTACTATTTCGCTTCTCATTTTAGCGTCGTTTTCACCGATACCTGCCGTGAATACAACAGCGTCGATACCGCCCATAGCCGCCGCATAAGCGCCTATATATTTTTTAACGTCATATTCAAATATATCAAGAGCAAGCGCACATCTCTTATTGCCGTTTGCTTTGCCCTCTGTCAAATCTCTGAAGTCGGAAGAAACGCCCGAAACTCCGTATGCACCCGATTTCTTATTGAGAATGTTTAAGATTTCGGATGTTTCAACGCCTTCTTTTTTCTCCAAAAATTCTATTATTGCGGGGTCAAGGTCGCCCGATCTCGTTCCCATCATAATTCCTGCAAGCGGTGTAAAGCCCATTGTGGTATCAACCGATTTTCCGTTCTTTACTGCGCTGATTGAAGAACCGTTGCCCAAGTGGCACGTAACGATTTTAAGCTCGCTTGCGGGTTTTCTCAAATATTCTGCCGCTTTCATCGAAACATATTTGTGGCTTGTTCCGTGGAAGCCGTAGCGTCTTACGCCGTACTTTTCATAATATTCATAAGGCAGCGGATAGATAAACGCTTTTTCGGGCATTGTCTGATGGAATGCCGTATCGAATACGCCAACCTGAGGAACGTTGGGCAAAATTTTCTTGCAGGCTTCTATACCGATAATATTCGGGGGATTGTGAAGCGGAGCAAGCTCGATGCACTGATTGAGCGCCTGCATAACAGCATCTGTTATAAGTGTTGAATCTTTGAACATTTCGCCGCCGTGAACAACTCTGTGCCCGATTGCGTCGATTTCGTCCATTGATTTGATAACGCCCGTTTTTTCGTCCGTTAAGCTTTTGAGAACAGCTTCTATAGCGTCGCTGTGGTCTTTAAGCGGAATATCAAACGTAAACTTTTCTCCGTCCTTTTCATGTTTAAGTCTGCCGTCGATTCCGATTCTTTCGCAAAGTCCCTTTGCCATAACAGCCTTGCTGTCCATATCTATAAGCTGATATTTCAAAGAAGAACTTCCCGCATTGATTACAAGTATCTTCATTTTTTATATTTCCTTTCTTTTTCTCTGTTTACAGATTCATCTGTTTACAGATTCATCTGTTTACTACTGCGCCTGAACGGCTGTGATTGCAACAACGCCGACTATATCGTCCGCACTGCAGCCTCTCGATAAATCGTTTATAGGCTTTGCTATACCCTGCGTTATAGGACCGTAGGCTTCAGCCTTAGCCAAACGCTGAACAAGCTTATAGCCGATATTTCCCGCGTCAAGGTCGGGGAATACAAGAACATTAGCCTTGCCGGCAACCGTTGAACCCGGAGCCTTTGATTCGCCAACCGAGGGAACTATTGCGGCGTCAAGCTGTAATTCGCCGTCAACTTTAAGGTTTGGATTGTTTTCTTTGCAGATTTTTGTAGCTTCCACTACTTTATCAACATCAGCATGCTTTGCGCTTCCCTTTGTGGAATGAGAAAGCATTGCGACAATTGCTTCTTTTTCTGCCAAAAGCTCAAACGATTCCGCCGAGCAAGCCGCGATAGCCGCAAGCTTTTCGGGGTCGGGATTCTGTTCCAAGCCGCTGTCGGCAAAAATAAACGTACCGTCAGCACCGTATTCGCAGTTCGGAACAACCATAAGGAAGAATGCCGAAACAAGCTTTACTCCCGGTTTTGTCTTTATAATCTGGAGGCTCGGACGGAGCGTGTTCGCCGTAGAATGACAAGCTCCCGAAACAACGCCGTCAGCGTCGCCCGCTTTAACCATAAGGCAGGCATAATACATATAATCTTCGAGCGCAGTTTTCTTTGCGTCCTCGTATGTAAGCCCTTTAGCTTTTCGCAATTCAACAAAAAGATTGATATAATCCTCCGTCTTTTCATATGTATAAGGGTCAATAATCTTTGCGCCCGATATATCGTAGCCTTTGCTGTTTTCCGCAATTTCTTCGGGTGTTCCTATAATAATAAGATTTGCGATACCCTCCTTAAGAACTTTTTCGGCAGCGGCAAATGTACGCTTGTCCATAGATTCGGGCAAAACGATTGTCTTTTTGTCCGCTTTTGCTCTTTCTTTGATTCGGTCTATAAATCCCATTTCAAAATTCATTCCTCTCTGTTAAAATCTAACTTTTATTATTATATAACAATTTGCGATATTTTTCAAGTCTTTTTTATAAAAAAAATAAATTTTAAATATTTTAAAAACATTATTGCATAAATTTCTTTTTTATGGTAAAATTTTAGTGGGGTGATAAGCATGAAAAAACATGACACGGCAGTTCTTTTTATACACGGAATTTTGGAGGGACCGAATCAGTTTTCGGATATGATTGAAGCGGTTAAAGATAAATGCGATACGAAAGCCGTGCTTCTTCCGGGGCACGGAAAAACGGGCAGTGATTTTGCACGCTCAGGCATGAAAGAATGGCAAAGCTATACCGACAAGGTCATACAAAGCTTAAGAAACGAATATGAAAAAATTTATATTGTCGGTCATTCTATGGGTTGTCTTACCTCGATATGCTCCGCCGTAAAAAATCCCGAAAAAATATGCGGACTTTTTATGATTGCGCCGCCGTTTTCCATACGCTTAAACAAAAGAGGCATAAAAAACGGTCTTATAGTTGCTTTCAATATTTCGCAGAAAGACGAGGAATTTTGCAGGCTTATAAAATCCGTATACAGTGTAAGCGACTGTAAGCTGTCCGACTATCCGAGGTGGATTCCGAGATATGAGGAGCTTATGAGAAAAAGTATAGAAATCCGAGAAATTCTCTCTCATCTTACCGTGCCGATGTACTGCATTTTTTCGCAGAAGGACGAATACGTAAGCATAAAATCGATAAAATATCTTGCAGGGTTCAAAAATTACAGACTTTTAATATTGAATCGGTCGGGGCATTTTTATTACACCGTAGAAGAACGCAAAAAAATCATAGAAGAATTTATCAAATTCATCGGTATTTAGTAACCCAAACGGCTTTTTCGGAATAAAATGTAGTGGATTGAAAAAACATTTTCAATTCGGTGCGGAATAAAAACCGAAAGGAAGATAATTTTGGAAAACAAAAAAAGACAAAAATTTTTCATTATAGGCGGTGATTTAAGGCAGTTGAAATGCGCTTCATATCTGAAAAAGAAAGGGTTTGATACGGTTTTGTACGGATTTTCGCCCGATGCCGACGATATGGCTGAAATATCGGAAAATCCCGCAGACGACATAAAAACCGCCGATTTCATACTGCTTCCGCTTCCCGTTACTTATGACAGCGTAACAATAAACGCTCCGCTCTCAAAAGAAAAAATACCGCTCGGAATAATTTATGAAAACATCGGCGAAAATACGCAGATTTTCGGAGGAATGATAAACGAGGAATTTAAAAATTGCTGTATCTCCAAAAACATACACGATTATGCGAAAAACGAAGAATTTCTCGTAAAAAATGCCGCCATTACGGTCGAGGGCGCATTTGACATTATTTTTTCCGAAACTCCGATAAGCGTTTTCGGCAGTGAGCTTTTGATTACGGGTTACGGAAGAATAGGCAAGATAACGGCAAATGTCGCATCATCTCTCGGTGCGCACGTTACGGTTGCGGCAAGAAAAACCTCCGACCTTTCATGGATTGAGCTAAACGGCTTCACACCTGTGAAATATAAAAATCTGGAATACGAAATAGGAAAATTCGATATAATCGTAAATACCGTTCCGTACAGAATATTTGACAAAAAGCTGATATCAAAAATTGCCGACGGCGCTTTTTTCATAGACCTTGCCTCGCTCCCCGGCGGCTGTGATATGAAGGATATGCAGATGTTTGGGGTGAAGGCTGTTCATGCGCTTTCTCTGCCCGGCAAAACAGCGCCTTATTCCTCGGGAAAAATCATTTCCGACACCATAATCAATATGATAGATAAGGACTGAAAACAGAGTATGGAAAACATAAAAATCGGCTATTGCCTAACAGGCTCATACTGTACCTTTTCCAAATCTCTTAAGGCTATGGAGGAACTCACGCAAAAAGGAATTGAAATATTTCCGTTTATGTCGGAGCACGCATACCAAACCGACACGAGATTCGGAAAAGCCTCCGATTTTATCGAAAAAATAGAAGGTATGTGCGGCAAAAAAATCGTTCATACGATAGAAGACGCCGAACCGATAGGGCCGAAAAAATACATCGACGCACTCGTCATATCGCCGTGTACGGGAAATACGCTTTCAAAAATTTCCATGGGGATAACGGATACTGCGGTAACAATGGCGGCAAAAGCGTCATTAAGAAATAAAATCCCCGTTATTATCGCACTCGCCACAAACGACGGACTTTCGGGAAGCGCAAAAAGTCTGGGTACTGTCCTAAATACAAAAAACGTTTACTTTGTACCGTTCGGGCAGGATTCCCCTTTTTCAAAGCCGACTTCTCTCGTCTGCGATTTCGGCAAGGTTTACGACACCTTAACGCACGCACTTTCGGGCGAACAGTTAGAGCCTCTGTTATTGGGTTAAAAAAAACGAGACTTTCCGAAAAACGGAGGGTCTCGTTTATATTATTCCACAACCTTTGAATTTTGTATTTTTATCATTTTCACCTTGCTTGGGTTTACGGTATGCGAATCCGTTACGGTTAAAATCGTCTGGAAATCACGCACATAGTTAAAAAGACGTTTTTGCCTTTGTTTATCAAGCTCGGACAGAATATCGTCAAGAAGCAAAACGGGAGCCTCTCCCGTGAGTTCCTTTATAAATATTATTTCCGAAAGCTTAAGCGACAGAATTATTGTTCTTTGCTGACCCTGGGACGCAAAAACCTTTGAATTTTTGCCGTCTGTCAAAAATTCTATATCGTCCTTATGAGGGCCTATAAGCGTTGTGCGTTTCTTCAGTTCCTCAAAAAACACGCTTTCGCTGTGTTCACTGAAAAGCTCTTTTATGCGCTTTTTGTTTTCCTTGTCGGAAATTTCAAAAAAGGTTTTGTATTTAACCTCAAGCTCATGCTTATCGTCGGAAATTTCGGAATATATTTTCCGTGCCGTTTCTTTCAAGCGTTCTATGTAAAGACAGCGGTAAAAAATAATTTCGCTTCCGTATTCGATAAGCTTCTCGGTATAAACCTTCAAAAGTTCGGGGTCGGGGTTTATTTCGTCCTTTAAAACCTTGTTTCTGTTTATAAGCACGCTGTTATAATTATGAAGTATTTTATAATAATTCGGGCGAAGCTGGCATATATCCGTATCTATAAAGCGCCGTCTTAAATCCTTTTCGCCTTTTATAAGGTTAAGGTCTTCGGGTGAAAAAAGGACGGAATAAAAATTGCCGAGAAAATCGGTGCGTTCCTTTTTTGCGCCGTTTTTCAAAAGTTCTCGTCTTGCGCCGTTTTTAAGAGTAATTTTAAGGTCGCTCTTTTCGCCCGTTTCCTTTTCATACTCGATTTTCATCATGGCGCCGTTTTCGTTTTCCTTGATAATTTCTTTGTCAAGCGCAAAACGGTGCGATTTTAGAGAGGAAAAATAGTATATCGCCTCGACAATGTTGGTTTTTCCCTGCGCGTTTTTTCCGTAGATTACGTTTATGCCCTTAGAAAAATCCAAATCGAGAAAATCATAGCTTCTGTATTTATAAAGCTTAAGATTTTTAAGACGCACCGTTTTTCCTCCCTTTCTTTTATGATTTTTTCGTTGTTTTCCTTGTTGTCTTTGTTGTTTTTTCGGCTTTCTCGGCTTTTTCTGCCTTTTCTGCCTTTGGCTTCGGCTTCGGAGCGCAGTTTTTGCAGTCGGGATTCGAGCAATATTCCTTTTTGGAGCGTCCGAAACGGCGTTCTACCATATAGCTTCCGCAAAGTTCGCATTTTTTGTCAAGCGGTTTATCCCACGAAGCAAAGTCGCAGGTCGGATAATTCGTACAGCCGTAAAAAACTTTTTTGTTTTTGGAGGTTTTTTCAACAAGCGTACCACCGCATTTCGGGCAAGGAACGCTCAAAGTAACCTTCGGCATCGGACGGGTGAATTTACATTCGGGGGAATTCGGGCAAGCCAAAAATTTTCCGAAACGTCCGCTTTTTATAATAAGGTTTGCGCCGCAAAGCTCGCATTTTTCATCGGTTGTTTCCTGCATTTTCGGAGCGTTTTCGTTTGCCTCCTCCAAGGTTTTGCTGAAATCTCCGTAGAAATCGGAAAGCACCTTATGCCAATCCTTTCCGTCCGATTCAATCGTATCGAGTTCATGCTCCATCTGCGCCGTGAATTTTTCATCAACAATAGACGAAAACGAAGCTTTCATCAGATTTGTTACAAGCGTACCCAAATTTGTCGGAACAAAGGATTTGCCCTCTTTCTTGACATATTCTCTCGCCAAAATTGTTGAAATAGTCGGCGCATATGTTGACGGACGTCCTATTCCGTTTTCCTCCATGGCTTTTACGAGCGACGCCTCCGTATATCTTAAGGGAGGACCCGTGAAATTCTGCTTGGGCAGAAGTTCGGAAAGCTCAAGCTTATCGTCCTTGGAAACCTTGGGGACTTTGGATTTTTTCTCTTCTTCATCATCGGCGTCAATATAAAATTTCGTGCAGCCGTCAAACTTCAAATTCTGGCATACCGTTCTGAAATTATTCGTATTTTTCTCGCCCTTGCCCTCTATTTCGATTGTCAAAACGTCATAAACCGCAGGCTTTAGCTGTGAAGAAACAAATCTGTTCCAGATTAAGCGGTAAAGCTTATACTGGTCGTTTGTGAGCGAGCTTTTTATTTTATCGGGTGTAAGCTCTATATTTGAAGGACGTACGGCTTCGTGGGCGTCCTGCGTATTTTCGGATTTTTTCTTGAATACATTGGGCTTTTCGGGATAATATTCTTCTCCGATATTTTCCGTTATATATTTTTTTGCCGCGTCTATCGCCTCTGCGGAAATACGAAGGCTGTCCGTTCTCATATACGTTATAAGACCCGTTGAGCCTATGCCTGCGATATCAACGCCCTCATAAAGCGTCTGCGCAACCATCATTGTTTTCTTTGATGAAAAATTCAGGCTTCTCGATGCCGCCTGCTGCAATGTACTCGTTGTAAACGGCGGTACGGGATATCTCTTTTTCTCGGTTTTCTTAACGTCGGAAACGATAAAATCAGCCGTTTTCAAATCACTAAGCACGTCATCGGTTGATTTTTTATCGTTAAGCTGTGTTTTTTTGCCGTTTATTCCGTAAAACTTTGCGGAAAATTCGGAGTTTCCGGCTTTAAACATTGCGTCAAGCGTCCAATATTCCTGCGGAACGAAATTATTTATCTCGTCCTCTCGGTCGCAAATCATTTTTACGGCAACGGACTGGACACGTCCTGCCGACAGCCCCTTACGTATCTTTTTCCAAAGGAGCGGACTTAATTTATAGCCCACAATTCTGTCAAGAATACGGCGTGCCTGCTGTGCGTCAACCAGTGAAATATCGATTGTACGGGGGTGTTTTATACCGTTTAAAACCGCATTTTTCGTTATTTCGTTGAAGGTTACACGGCATTTTTTGTCCTCGTCCATTTTCAAAAGCTGTGAAATATGCCAGCTTATCGCCTCTCCCTCGCGGTCAGGGTCAGTTGCGAGATATACGTTATCCGCTTCCTTAGCCATTTTCACAAGCTTTTTCACAAGTTCTTTTTTAGCGGGCATAATCTGATATTTCGGTTCAAAATTGTTTTCTATGTTTACTCCGAAGGTTTTTTCGGGCAAGTCTCTCAAATGACCCACGGAGGCTATGACTTCATAGTCTTTTCCCAAATATTTTTCTATTGTTTTCGCCTTTGAGGGCGACTCCACAATAACTAAATTAGACGCCATTTATATTCGTTCCTTTCGTTTTTTACTTTATAAGTCCCTCGGTAAGACCGTAGGCATTTCCGGCAATCGAACAGACAACCCCCCGTATTTCCAAAAGCGACATAAGCGCCTTTGCCTTTCCGATGGGAAAGCCTGTTTCGTCGGATATTTTATTTATATGCGAAGCGCCGTTTTTCAAAGCCTTTATTATGCGTTTTTCGTCTTCGCTGAAATTTTGTTCTTTTATTGTTTCTTCCGCTCTTTTTCGGATATTTCGCCTTATTTGCTCCGCCTGTTCCCTGCCTCCGTATTCTCGTATATAATACTCGAATGCGTCTGCGCCCGACGTTATCACATGAGCATATTCCTTTAAAAGCTGGTTTGAGCCTTGTCCGTAAGGCGAATTTATATTCTGCGGAACGGCAAAAACACGTCTGCCGTATGAATTTGCATCTCTTGCCGTAATCAAAGAACCGCTGTTAAGCCTTGCTTCGGTTACGACCGTAAAAGCGCTTATTCCCGCAATGATTCGGTTTCTTGCAGGAAACGAGCTTCTTGTCGGAGAAAATGACGGCGGATATTCCGAAATTACCGCTCCGTATTTGCTTGCATATTCGTAAATATCACGATTTTGCATCGGATATACAATATCAGCTCCGCACCCCAAAACCGCAACCGTAGGCGCTCCTGCGTTTCGTGCGGCTCTGTGAGCCTCACCGTCCGCACCTGCCGCCATTCCGCTTACGATTGTAAAACCCTGTGCGCAAAGGTCATCGGATATTTTTGCGGTAACATATTTTCCGTAATCGGAAAGTATACGGGAGCCGACAACTGCGGCGGCTTTCATGTTTTTCAAGTCGATATCCGCACCTTTTTTATACAGTATATACGGCGGACTTGAAATATCCCTTAAAAGCTTCGGATAGCTGTCGTCCTCATACGCTATTATTTCAATACTCTTTTCATCGCACGCTCTTTTTACGGCGCACGCTTCGTCCGTATTTTTATTGAGAAGAGCCTGTTTTACGCTTGTATCGGCATATATGCCGTCAATTTCCGCAGTACTCATATAATAAAGCGTGCTTGCCGTTTTGTATTCGTCTATGAGCGCCTTTTTTATATGGTTTGAAATTCCTTTTCTCGTATGAAGCCAAAGCGAGCAGATAACATCGTTTTTCATTAATCCGCCTCCGCTTTGTTTCGTTTTGACAATATAACAAACATAACTATAGATATAATAACGGAGGCTATCGCAACAACCTGCGAAACACGAATATTTTCCGTCATCATAAGGCTGTCGGTTCTCATTCCTTCAACAAAAAATCTGCCGATTCCGTACCAGCCTATGTAAAAAGCAAACGGAAAGCCCGTATGCTTTTTCTTTTTGAAAAAGAAGGATATTAAAATTATTCCCAAAAAGTTCCATAAGCTTTCATATAAAAACGTCGGGTGTACGCCGATTTCGGGGTCAACCGCCATACCTTGAGCGCTCATTTCGACAAGCGTTTTTTTGATTGTGCCGCCCGTCATTGAAAGAAGTCCGTCATAATTGCCGCCGAATGCCTCCTGGTTTACGAAATTCCCCCACCGTCCTACAGCTTGACCGACAAAAAGCCCTGCGGCGCCGTAATCAAACAGCATAAGCGGATTGACCTTCTTTTTTCTTGCGTAAATATACGTGGATATAACCGCGCCGATAACTGCGCCGTATATGGCTATTCCACCCTCATGAATTTTAAAGACGTCCCAAAAATTGTCCTTATATTCTCCAAAGTTAAACACAACGTAATAAATACGTGCGCAAATGATTGCGGACGGCAGCCCGTAAAGCAAAACATCATATAAAAGCTCCGTACTGTTGCCGTCCTTTTTGCAAAACCGGCAAGCATACCAAAAGCCCAGGAGTATGCCTGCAAGAATTATAAGAGCATACCAATAAACGCTGAAACTTCCTATAGTGAATGCAACGGGATTTATATTAAAGCTTAACCCCAAATGCGGAAACTGTATTTCATTCACGTTATCCCCCCCTAAAAAGTCATATCGTAATATGCATATTCCTTCAAGCGACGGCTTTTTATAACCTCGATTGCAAGCTTTGAATTATCTATACCAATCCATCTTCTTCCAACCTCTTCCGCCGCTTTAAGCATTGCTCCGCTTCCCGCAAAGCAATCCATAACTATACTGTCGGGATTTGACGACTGCAAAATAATTCGCTTTATCATATCTATATTTTTTTCGGTCGGATAAATCGGTTTTTGCGAGTCTTTAAAACGCCATATATCCTGTATTCGTTTTCCCTTATGTTCAAAAGCATATTTTTTTATTCGCGGATTGCCGTTTTTAGACCATTCAATATCGCCTTTTTTGTCAAGCTTATCAAATTCAGACGGATTCGTTCTCCAATGCCGTCCCTTGGGTACTTCAATATCACGCCATGGCTGTCCGGTTATTCCGTCTTTTGTTTCTCCGGGTGCATGAAGCGGTATTGTCGTATATCTGCGCCCGTTTTTATCAATTTTGGAATAGCGTTTTTCCATTTCTTCCTTTTCGAGCGGAATTTTTATATCATTCCATATATTATTCTGTGCATTTTTAGCATAAAATAATATTAAATCTTTTTCATTGCCGTACGCATGCCGTAAAAAATTTTTCGGATTTGATTTTATTCTCGTAATATCATTTTTAAAATTTTTTTCTCCGAATATTTCATCTAATATTATTTTTACGTAATGACCTACTTTATAATCGATATGGAAATACAAAGACCCCTTATCCGACAAAAGCTCCCTCATAAGAATAGCTCTTTCCCGTATAAATTCCATATAGCCGTCAAAATTCATTTTGTCGTTATATGCAACTTCGCCGTCTTTTTCACGGCTTATACTGTTCGCCCTTTTTTTCGATAATAAAAACGTTTGTGCCGTATTATACGGCGGGTCGGTATATATCAAGTCTATTTTTCCTCTGTAATCGTGCATGAGACTTGACATAACTTCAAAATTATCTCCAAAAAAAAGCGCAGACGGAAAAAAGTCCGGTATCGTTTTTTCACAGACGCAAGCCATATCGAATATTTCTTTTTCGCTTTTCTTTGATTTATAAACAAGCTCCATTTTGTTTCCTCTGCATTATCATAAAGAATAAAGAAATTCTCTTAATAAAAGCGCCGACAAGATTATTTTATCGGGATTTTCTTTAAGATATTTATAAAACTTCCTTTTGTTTTTTATGTAAATAACTCCGTCCATAATTGAAATTGCAATAACTTGGTTTTCAACAATTTTCTCTTCAAATGTTGATTGAAGCGTATTTACGGCGTCATCAAACTGCCCCGTTTGATGACCGCCGAAGTCCGTAATAAATTTAGCTTCCGCTATTACGTAAATACCATTAAATCTTGCAATAAAGTCAAGCCCCTTATCACGTCTGTAGCCCAGATATCTTTCTGCGAAATTTTTCATCGCCGTATCTCCTATATTGAGTATACAATTTTCATTGCAATTCAAAAATTCTTCTTCGTCTTTTATTATACGGGCTCCCAAAGCTCCGCCGTCTATCCAGCGTTTAAACATAGGTCCCATTTGTCTGTTGGATTCTTTCGGCTGAGTACAGTTGTCAATAATCTGCTCAAATCCCAGTTGGTACAAGTTTCCCGCAATACGGTTGACTGTATTGGGATTTCTTTCGATAGCGGTTTTATCACATTTTAAAAATGCAACATATGAATCCTTAACGGGAAAAAGCTTCAACCCAAGAAGCTCCTTTATAAGCTTCGAGTTTTCTCTTAAATCGAATGCTGATTTGATTTTCCCGATTTTATTTTCCGAGATTTCACGTCTTAAATTTGAAATTATAGGGTATATCCTGTAAAGCTCATCAAGATAATTCCTTTGCTGTGCAAACTCACAGCTTAACTGTGTCCAATAATTCATATAAAAATTTTCCTTTCGGATTTATTTTTCTAGCGGTTTTATTACCGAAACGGCATGGTTATCGCCGAAAATTTCAAAAATGCGCTTATGAACCGACTCGTTCGTTACTTTGGAGAATGCCGAAACAAAATCGAACGCTCCTATGCCCGAAAAATAGTTGGCGCAGAAGCTGTTTGCAACGCTTTCAATCGAATTGTACGCCATAATCTGTCTGCCTAACGAGGATTTTTTGACACGCTCGAAATCTTCTTTTTCAAATCCGTTTTTCTTTGCGTCCTCTATGCCTTTCAAAAGCGCGTCAACGGTTTTGGAAACGTCCTTCGCTTCGCCGCCGAGCATAACGCAGGAATAGCCTTCGTCATGAAGCGTATCGTACGAAAACGAGCTGTTTATGATTCCGTTTTCGTAAAGGTCGTTATAAAGCTTTGACGAGCGTGAAAACATAAGCTTTAATATAAGAGCCGTTTCTATATTTTTTATAAGAAGCTCTTCGCCCTTAAGCGTGGGGGTGTTATCCTTAAACGACAATATGAAATTGTCGCACGAAACGTCCATTTTCTTTTCGCTGTATTTGCTTTTGACCTCGTCTTTTTCCGTATATGAATCTCGTATTACCTCCGCTTTTTCACGGGGACGGGCATATTTTTCCGCCAAAGCCCCCACTTCGTTTTCGTCTACGTCTCCGATAACGAAAAGCACCATATTTTCGGGACGGTAGAAGGTGTTATACGTGTTATAAAGGACGTCCTTCGTTATATGCGAAATTGATTCGACACTGCCTGCGATATCGTCTTTAACGGTATTGTTTTCATAGAGGCAGTTAAGTGCATCGTTAAAAAGCCTCCATTCGGGGTCATCGTCATACATTTTTATTTCCTGTGCGATAATGCCCTGCTCCTTTGCAACGTTCTCGTCCGTAAAATACGGGTCGTTTACGTATGAAAGCAGTATTTCCAAGCTTTCGCTGAATTTATCGGCGGCAGAAAAAAGGTATGCTGTCATATTATGAGAGGTAAACGCATTTGCGCTCGCTCCCGTATTTGCAAAAAGGTCAAAAGCGTTTCTTCCGTCGGGAAGCTCGAAAAGCTTATGCTCCAGAAAGTGAGCGACGCCGAGCGGGTCGTGATATTTTTTTCCGTTTACGCTGTAAGAAATATTGCATGAACCGAAATTCACGGCATAAACCGCATATTTTTTTGAAAAGCCTTTTTTCGGCAGAACAAAAACGTTAAGTCCGCTGCTCGTTACGCCGTGAAAAAGCGTTTCGTTTATTTTTTCGTTATATTCTTTTGAAAAATTCATATTCCGCTCACTCCTTATCCCAAATAAAACTCCGCTTCCAATTCTATTGCGGAAGCAAGGCGCACAATATCTTCTTTTGTACAATTTTCGATTTTTTCGATATATTCTTCGGTAGATACGCAAAGCCCCGCAAGCATTCCCGTGGTATAATATTCCGTAAGGCTTCTTTGGCTGTCATTCGTCTGTTTAAGCACGCTTCTAAGGAAATTCTTTGCGTTTGCGATTTCTTCGTCCGTTATATCGCCGTTTCGGCACATATTGAGCTGATTAAAAATTTCATCGTACGCTTTACGGAAATTTTCTCTGTCGCATCCGATGAATACCGTCATTATACCCTTTAAGCGGTTAAGACGCGAATAAACATAGTAGCAGAGCGACATTTTTTCTCTAACGTTCATAAAAAGCTTTGATGTGGGACCCGAACCGAAAACACCGTTTAAAAGCGTAAGCTTGAAATAATCCTCGCTGTCGGCTTTTACTCCGGTTTTAAAGCCGAGACCGAATTTCCCCTGAACGGTATCCGCCTTTTCCGTAACGCAGACAGGCTTTTCGTTATGCTTTTCGTAAAGCTTGCTCGTCGGTATGTTCTCTCTTTCATACGCTGTAAGCGATTTTAAGCCTTCGGCGATTTTTTCGCCGTCTGCGTTTCCGCTTATGAAAATTGAAAGCGGCGCGGAATAAATGACTTTTTTATACTGTTCGAAAAGCTTTTGCGCCGTGATTTTTTCCACGTCCTCTTTCGTACCCGATTCGTACAGTCCGTACGGCTCGCCCTTAAACATTTCCTCTATAAGTCTTACCGCCGTATATTCTTTTTTATCGTTTATTATTCCCTCGATATAGTCTATAAGGTTGTTTTTTTCGATTTCGGTATATTTCTCCGAAAAAGCTCCGTTTTCAACAAGCGGATTTAAAAGCATTTCTTTTATAAACGCCGTGCAGTTTTCTATTTGATTTTCGTCCGAATAATCGGGCGCAACAAATTCAAAGAAAAATTCAATTTCCTGAATATCTCCTTTTTTGCGCACTCCTGCGTCAAATATTCCGCCGTAGCAATTTTCAAGACACTTTCCCACCTCGACGCTTGTGGGGTATTTTTCGCTTCCCGAACGCATAACAAAAGGAAAAACAGCATTTAAAGCCGCCGTTTCCTTATCCATTTTTACAAAAAATTTCAAATCCACACAAAAGGTTTTAAACTTCTGCGACGGTAAAATATAAATATTTGTGTTTTTATTGGGTTTGATTTGTTTCATCTTTATAACCATTCCTTTCCAATTATAACATAACATACGGTCGGGCATTAAGACTGTAATCCGCAAAATTGCCCTGCTCGTATTCGTAAAACGCATGACTGCCTATCATAGCCGCATTGTCCCCGCAGAGGTTAAGCGGAGGACAAACGGCATAAAGTCCGTTTTCTTCCGCAAGCTTAAAGAATTTTTCACGAAGATACGAATTTGCGCTGACGCCGCCCGCCATGCAAACTCTTTGGATATTTTTCTCTTTTGCAAGCTTAAAAAACGGTTTTGTTAGCATATCCGCCATAGCCTCGGAAAACGAAGCCATAACGTCCGCTTTTGTTATTCCGCCTGCCGCAACTCTTATGCCAAGCCCCGAAAACGGCTCCGTTGTCAAAAATTCATCATCTTTATATTCGGTTATCGGTTTTGTTATTATTTTATTAATATAGCAATTTACCGCTGTTTTTATACCGCTGAACGAAAAATCGTCGGTATCGCCCATCTTCGGCTTTGTAAATTTCACTTTTGTTCGGTCGCCCGTTTTTGAAGCCTTATCAAGCTTCACTCCGCCCGGGTAAGGCAGACCGAAAACACGTGCGGCTTTATCGAAAG
>ERZ779725.665-NODE-665-length-21483-cov-3.566828_pt1 | contig 21483 bp, 16 predicted proteins | sample MGYA00511890_ERZ779725 | MGnify/ENA primary metagenome ERZ779725 (study PRJEB29588, sample SAMEA2148549) | human gut metagenome | biome: human gut; feature: human-associated habitat; material: faeces | place: Denmark | collected 2008/2010 ...
GCCGGTAGCGGCGATAGCCTTAATTTTGTAGCATGAGTTTTTAAAGTCTACTTGTTAAACGTACAAATAGAAAGTTTCACTAAATAATGAAACTTTTATATGATATTCTTACCAAAATCAATTACAATATGGTGATTTGTATTTTTCAACAAATAAATCAAATTGACAACCAAGTTTTTGCAACATTTGTTCATTCAGATTAGTACCGATATATATATAATAATCGTATCCAAAATGTAAAAAGAAATTATTAGTTTCTAATTTTGCCCAACATTTTTCTCTTAAGCAATCTTTCATAAAAGAACTGATTTGTTGTAAATTTATACATTGTTGATTTTTCCATTTTAGATGACCGCTATACTTTTCTAATTGAATAATTTCCAATTCGTTTATGCCGCAAATTTGCAATGTGTTTTTAACAAAATCAATATAATTTTGTTCCGTTGCTTCGTATTTTTGCATTGTTAATACCTGACCAGAAAACACCTTTCCGACATCAGCTATACTCGTCCAATCATCAATTAAATATTTGCCGTCAACTCTATACTTTGGATTGTATTTTGTTACTCTATAATAAATCATGGTCCTATTCTCCTTAGAAACATATCATAAGTCCCGGATCTGGTTGTTTTTGAGCCTAAGTTCTTAATGGATGATGCCGCTTTCCAATAACCACCATTATGACTATTCAAATCCGGTTTTATATACCTTAATTCACGTGGAGCCTTTCCTAAAAACCTCTTACAAAATGATATTTAGTAAGTCTTTTTCTGATTTTTTCATATCCTCTATTAATCCATAAAGCTCACCTTTTGTTATGGGAAAATTTGTCATTCTTTTAATGTATAAATCAATCAACTTTCTTATGTCGTTTCCACAAGGGGCTTCAATTGTTTTCAATCGATGGTTATCCGTATAGTACAAGAATGCAAAAAAACCAAAATTATATAAAATGGCTTTCAAATAATGCAGGTAATTACTCGATTGACAAGACTTAATTAAGTTATCGGAAAAAGAAAAATGTAATAAATCTAAATACTCTGCACAGTTTGCTGAAAAATCCTCAAAGCCAAAACAAAATTCTCCATTTGCCGTCTTTAAGTTATATCTAAAAACACCGTTATATTCTTCGGTGTTTATTTTGCTTTTACATTGAGCATAAAAAACAATTACCTCATCGCCTTTTTTTACAATATCGGTCAATATGCCGAAATCCTTAGGAAAATTACGCAATTCCAGCAACTCCCATGATACTCCATTTAAAAGAAAAGTTTTACCTCTTTTGAATAAATACAATAATAAATAATCCCCAAATCTTTTCATAATTAAAGACTCTGAAATAGAAATTTCTTTTTCAATTAGAATATTTTCAATATTTAAAATCACAAGACTTACTCGTTTTTGTAAAAAAATTTTATTATCGCAAAATTCAACAAGTTGGACTGCTTTAATAGGCAAAAACACTCCTACATTTCCATCAATTTGATGTATTTCGATCCCTTTATCATAATTAAAAAGCAACAACTTATTTTTTACTATTAAAGGTCGCACTGGATAAACATCAATCTCTTTCAGTTTTATTAGTTTTGAACTGTATATAATCTTATTGTCTTGTTTAAGCAAAAAAATCTCTTTATCTTGAATTAAATTATAAATATTATTTTTTTCATCACAAATCGAAATGAGCTGGTTCATATATAATCTCCAAAAAGTTCTTTATAAGTTATTCATATATTATACTTGAAATATTTCAACACAGATATTTGTTATCATTCTCAATAAGATAATAAAAAGACGGAGAATGTTTCAAATATAGCTGTTTAGGCAAAATAAACAGAGACACAGTATTTCTGAATATGATGTTATATTTTGCCTAAACAAATTCAATCATTTCATAATGATCGTAAACTATTATATATAATAACACAACACGGTGCTTAGGTTTTAATACATTTTACACAATAATATTATATACCTTTAGCATAATTTGTTTCATATATGTCTGTGCATTGTCCTTTGTTACTTGATCAATAACTTCAGCCCACATCTTATTATACATTTGAGCATGTTTTCTATGTAACGCCTTATCTAAAGCAAGTCCATTCGACGCATCATCCACATTAATACCAATTTTTGAAAACTTATCCCTAAATTTTTGTGGAAAGAGATGATGCGCATCCTCATTTGACGATAATGTTTGGCCTTCTTTAATCATATTTTTACCAAGCTTACATCTATTATGTACCAAAACATTAGCTTCAGAAACATAGTAAGTATGGAAATCTTCAACTTCAAAGTTGTAGGTCGTTTCAGGCGATTCAAGCTCTTCAATCTTTACCGAGACTATTATACCATATTTACCGTCAGAAAGCAACACTTTGTCGCCGGCTTTCAATTTGCACGCAGATACCCACTTTTCAGAAAGGGCGATATAACTCTCGTGTTCTTGTTGCAAGCCGATTTCTCTGTTTTCGGTATTATTCGGCAAGTAGTACTTATGCCCGGGCGTAGATACGATTTGCTCTTTTTGTCCATCCACTTCAACGGTTACCGTACACCACCGCTTGGTTTCGTTTTTGAAAAGTTGCACCACCGGTTTATACGCTTTTTCACCTGTTTTTTCGTCATACGCAAGAACCATCGTTCCTACGGCTACGGTTTCGATAGGTTTCCTTACTTCTTCACCGTTTTCGTTGAGACAAGCAACAAGCGTACCTTCTTTAAAGCATTGCTTTACGCCTACGATATTGATTGCGACAGCCGCTATGTTTACGGCAACCATCAATCCATTATACGCTTCGTCGCTCATTCCTACGGTATCTTTCAACCAGTTACCGTATCCGAGCGATTCCTGTGCTTCAGCCGTCGCAAACGCCACGCACGCGGCTCCTACCGCCATCGCTATGATTCCGTATACAGGATTACACGAGAGCGACTGTGCGCCTATCATAATCGTCTTATTTTTATTCTTTATATGAGAAAAGGACTGCCGTAAAAAATCACGGCAGTCCAAAGTTGAACGTTTTAAATTATATAGTGCAGCTTCACCTAAATATAAAATTTACTCATTTCCTTCGATATATCAATACAAGTGTTTTTTCTTTTTTTCCAATGTTTATTATATTTTGAAACAGCGCCTTCATATTTATATTCTTGAGTCGCAAAATCATAGTTAAACTTTGCATCGTGCCTATCAATCTTTAAATATTGATTACTCATATCGCAAAACATTTTACACATCTCAATGTTCAACTCATCTCGCGAAAATTTAATATAACGAATTTCGCTTGCCGGCAGACATAATTCGTTCCCTACAATAGAAAGTCCATTTTGTGGTATTACATCAATCGTCATACGTTCATATGTATCTCTTGTAAAAGAAAAATCTTCATCGGATAAGTTATCCAAAAAATCCTTTGTTTCATCGCTAAACGCAACTATTAGCAAAGACCCATCTTGTGGATTATAATTTACCCTAAAAACAATGTCTTTATTGGGAACATCAAAATATTTGCGACATCTTGAAATGACATATTCATAAAGCAAGTCAATCGCTTTATTAAGTTTTAAAGTGAATAAAAATTTATACATTTTTACTTATCCCCTCCGTTCAATCAGATTCAGTGCTTTCTTTATTCCCTTTTGAACAAATTGACTTTCTCTCAGTTTCTTTGGTGCAGACGGAAATGACTGACTATTACCATCAAAATACATTTTATCCAAACCCCTTGCTTGCATATGAATATTAGTTTTTCCAGATCCACCAATTTCGACATCAATTCGAACATCCTTATATTTGCCAACATCTTCCGGCCCCGCAACTGTTCTACTGTCAAAACCTCCGCAACCCGCATTATGAACACAGATGGGATTTTCGCCGACATAGTAAGTATGGAAATCTGCGACCTCAAAGTTGTAAGTCGCTTCAGGGGTCTCAAGCTCCTCAATCTTTACCGAGATTATTATACCATATTTGCCGTCAGAAAGCAACACTTTGTCGCCGGCTTTCAATTTGCACGCAGATACCCACTTTTCAGAAAGGGCGATATAACTCTCGTGTTCTTGTTGCAAGCCGATTTCTCTGTTTTCGGTATTATTCGGCAAGTAGTACTTATGCCCGGGCGTAGATACGATTTGCTCTTTTTGTCCATCCACTTCAACGGTTACCGTACACCACCGCTTGGTTTCGTTTTTGAAAAGTTGCACCACCGGTTTATACGCTTTTTCACCTGTTTTTTCGTCATACGCAAGAACCATCGTTCCTACGGCTACGGTTTCGATAGGTTTCCTTACTTCTTCACCGTTTTCGTTGAGACAAGCAACAAGCGTACCTTCTTTAAAGCATTGCTTTACGCCTACGATATTGATTGCGACAGCCGCTATGTTTACGGCAACCATCAATCCATTATACGCTTCGTCGCTCATTCCTACGGTATCTTTCAACCAGTTACCGTATCCGAGCGATTCCTGTGCTTCAGCCGTCGCAAACGCCACGCACGCGGCTCCTACCGCCATCGCTATGATTCCGTATACAGGATTACACGAGAGCGACTGTGCGCCTATCATAATCGTCTGCACGCCGAGCGTTGCCGTTCCCATTGCTCCCGCTAACTGTTCGCTGAATATCGAGCCTACCAACGTGCTGATACCGGAAATGATATTCAGTATGCCGGTAACGTTCCCCGTTGCCAACTTCACTACGCCGACCACTATATTTACCGCCGCTACCAACACTTCCCACCAGTGTTTTTTCCACCAGCTCTTTGGCGTTTCTTCTACTTCTACGCCTTCGTTCGGGTCATACGTCGGGTCTGCATACAGTTGCAACGCCGTTGCTATCGTCTCGCTGTATGGAGCAAGCATTATGAGCGTAAGCAGCATAATCCCGTTGCGGTCTAAACCTAATACGTTATATGCGTTTCCTTCAACGATATCGGCTTCGATGGCGTCGATATATCCGCCTCGCTCTACTTCGTAATATCTGCCGTTTGCATAGTAAAACCCTGTTTCTGCGTCGTAATAGAAGCTCTTCCAACGGAAGGGGTTAAGGTTGCCGATAAATCCGACTCTTGTATCTACGTTCCCGCTCGAATCTTTTACCGTTGTTTTACCGAAACTGTCGTACTCGTACTGCGCAATAAGACTCCCGTTATTGTTTACTATGGCTACAATATTATCCTGTCCGTCTTTGATGTAGCCGTAATAGTCGCCATTGTACTTGAACCCGATTAACCCGTCGTGGTCGTAGAAATATCTCAGTTCTTTGCCGTCGGATCTGCTTTCGCCTAATATCTTGGCTCCGTCCTGATAATACTCCGTACTTACTCCGTTTACCGTCTTTCTGAATCGCACGCATCTGTGGTTATATTCGTAACTTGCCGACATTCCGTTTTTCGTTACTTGTTTCAACAGATTGCCGCGTTCCCATGCACAAGAATACAACGTCGAGTCGGTTGCCTTTTTCACTACGTTTCCGTAATTATCGTAGGTATACTTGTAATTTACCGCACCCTGACGATAATAGTCGATTCTGCCGCGCCCGTCGTAATAAAATTCCTTACTTTTATTACCGTCAAGCTTGTCCTCGATTTTTATCAGCCGTCCTTTGCCGTTTTCCTGGTAATGGTAACTATTGTCAACAACCGTTGTTCCACCGACCTTTATCGTTTCGCTGCTTAATCTGTTCGCATCATCGTATGTGTACGTTGTGCCTATGTTTTGTCCGCCAAGATTCTTCGTAAGACTTATTGAAGAAAGATTTCCTTTGTTGTCATAACCGTGACCGTACGTCCATTTTTTCCCGGTGTCTTTCCCGAAGGCGAACGAAATATTCCTAATATTCGGCAACAATGCTCCTTTGCCATCGGTCAGGTACGAATATGTATACTCACCTTTATTCCCTGTTTTTGTTTTTATTCTGCCTAATTCGTCATACGTATATCCGACGTTAAAGAGTTCTATTTCTCTCCAATTATCCTGCGCGTCGACTTGAGTATCTTCATAAGTTTTTGAGCCGAAAACTCTCGGTTGATTCACTACGTTCTCGTCATACTTCTCTTCGGTCTTGTATTTCTCGCTGCGGTTATTGTTTTCTCCGAAAGTATATTTCGTATCGTTCGCCGACAACTTTCTTACCGAAAATTTACCCGCTGCTTCCCAACCGCACATTTGCCCGTCATAGTCGTAACTGTACGAATATTCTTTGTTTTCGTAAGGGTCTTGCACCTTGCTTAACAAAGCTACTCCGTCATAACCGCGGAATACTAATTGCGACTCGTTATTATGAATACTCTTTGTATATGAATATTCTATGTTCTTTTTCCCGTCGTCGGTTGATAAAATTCTTCCGTAATCGTCGGTAACGGACGTTATTGTATCGACCTGACCGTTGCCTTTGAAATACTCATCCTTAGAGATATTATGTTTTACCGTTTCGTCATACCTGTCGTGATGCTTTTGAATGTCAACTTCCGTTTCTCCGTCGAACGCCGTATATGTTACCGAATCGTTTACTATATCGTACTTGATTCCGTACTTGGAATTCCCGTCCGATACCGTTCTTATTTTCCCGTCCTTATACGTTACGTCGTTCTTAAAAAACGTTGTTGAATCTTTACTTAATTTTACGCTTTTAATTCGTTCGTTTTCATCATAATCGACGGTCTTTTTCAACCCGGTATTTGAATATATTCCGTTTGACAAATCATATGAACGCTCCGACTCTTCTTTAAGCGTTTCAAACGGCTTGTTATACTCATACCGGCTCGAAGAGTAACCGGCGGAAGTCTGCTTAAGATACTCGCCTTGTTCGTCATACTCCGTTTTTGACAGCAACATTTCTTTGCCGTTGACGCTTCTTTTTACGCATGTCAAATTGTAGAAAGAATCGTATTCGTAACTTGTTTTTACGCCGTACGCGTCCTCTTCATACAGTTTTCTGCCGTCATAAGTAGTACATTCATAGGAAGTAGAAGATTTCGACGTGTCTCCCGAATTAACCGTAATTGTCGTTTCGCATAATATTCCATCGTTTTTCAGGGTGTTCATTACGTCCGTAACCGTTCCGCCGTCTGCCGAATACTGAGTAAGGACAAAATTACAATATCCTGTTGCTACATCCGCAATCGGAACTTTTACGGAATCGAAAACTATTTTTACGTCCTTGACGTTAGCATAACGATCTTTGCCTCCGTTGTAAAAAAAGCAGAACCCGGTGCCGTTATTTCTGTTAACATACATAGACTTGGCTGTTTCCAACAAGTCGTTATATGTAAGATTTATTTTATTAAACACCAACTTCTTTTCGTTGAGTTTCAACTCTTCGCCAACAATCAATGTTACAGAATCGTTTTCGTCCGTTAATTCGACCGATGTTGCAGAGCGAAGCTCAAACTTAGAATTGCCGCTTGTTAAAAACGTAGACATTGTTCCGCCGGGAGCTATCAATATATCGCTGTATTCGGCAGCTATCGTATTTCCGGCTTCATCATAGATTGCCAACGAGAAATTTGAAATTTTCATTGCGTCATCGGCAGTATCTTTTGGCACCGTTAAAGTAACCCCTATTTTTTGCCATACGTTTACAGCCGTATTATCGACTTTTGCGCTATAGGAGTATTTTTGGTTGTTAAAAGTGTAAAATACGATTGCCTGCAACTTTTTCACAGTCTTTTCTTTCAGCTTAACGTAACATCCCGCTATGTAATTTCTGACGCCTGCTTCCTTGCCACGGCGCAAGTCAAATTCCGGAGCGTAACTACAAATATTATTATCGGGAGTAAATGCAGCTACACCGTTAATTGACTCACCGAAAGGTCCTTGATTGACAGGCATCCTTTTCCCGGTTTCTTTTTGCAGCGTGAATAATCCTCTTGATAATCCTCTGCTTTTCTTTTCGAAAGACGATACGATTTCACCGTTCTCGTTGAACATGTATTCTATACATATTCCTTTTTCATTTGTTACGTCTGTTTTTATAACCGCGTCTTTGTCGACATTCTTTTTGAATAAAAACTCGGAACGACTCTTTTCGACAAAGCTTCCGTTGCCGTCGATACAGCCGGTACGAACGGTTTCAACCTGCGCGGAGTTAGCTATGTATTCTATTTTTGCCGCACATTTTGTTTCCTCAGAGACAATACTTTCTAACAAATGATGACTATACTGAATTTCTCCTATATTATAATCGACGCCGTTATACGAGTATTTCTCTATCAAGTTTCCTTTTTTGCACGCAGTAAGAATATTCCCTTCGCCATACGAAAATTCCACCTGTTTCAGGATTTCCGCTCCCTTCTTAACGGATATCTTACTTATATTATTCCCGCTATAATCAAACAAAACTTTGACTTCCGCAACTTTATTATCATATACAGATGCAAGCTTTTCATTGTCGTATTGAACAACGATAGCCCTTGCCGTTGTCAAGTTTTGCATCGTGCATGGCGCGGGAATCATTCTTATCATTCTGCCTTCGGAATTGAAAACAAGATAATTGTTTCCGCTATCTTTAAGTATCGAACAATCTTCGAATTCTCCGAAAGTCTTATGTCGATATAGGGTAAGTCCGTCTCCGTCGACGTCCTGATACACGTCGGAGTTTTTACCTATCGAATTGTCTCTGAACTCATGCATATATCCGGACGCGTCAATATAATACAATTTAGAATTTACCGTAAGAAGATACTGCTGAATGTTTAATTTCCACCCCGAACCCATACCGGTGTTTTCGTCCCGATAGAATCGCAGAGCATCGGAATTATAAACATGGAATATACTTATCGCATTTCTGTTTGCGCCTACGGATAAATCTCCGCTTTCATACGTAACGTCACCGGTCAGCAAATTGACTTTCGGAAAATTTCCGAAAGTATTCTTTTCTTTGTTCTTTAAATTAGATGTCCTCGGCTTAACATGTACAGGGATACTTGCTACATACTTTATGTTTTTATGAATATATATAACGTCGACATGATCATCGCCAATTTGTAATGTTTTTTTGTTGACGGCATATGAGTCGTTATTCAGAATATAGTAATCATTCGCTACTCCTTCTTTTTTATACTCAATTACAAACTTGACTTTTAGCCCTGCAGAAACAAACGGGTCTCCTTCATAATATTCTTGCTTAGGGTAATCGACTATTTTCAGAAAACACCTGTGCTCCAACGGAATTATAGGTTCGGAACCGCTCTCTGAACCACCGCCGGGAGAATCATCCTTCATTTCGTAGTCAAGTTGTTCAAGTGCTTCCGCAACAGATAATTCACCGCTTAAAATTCCTTTTGCTTTTTCATATAACATCCCGGAAAATTCTATTATTTTCTTTCCCCTTATAACGATAGGGATATCTCTTCCTATTGTTGCCAGGTAATAGATAACGTTTTTATCGAAATACTCTTCTTGCGGCAAATTTTCACAGTCGTTTATCATAGAATTTTTTACCGGAATAAGTTTTTCGCTTACGATATATTGAGGCATATTAGCTAATATAGCAGATTCAAGCCAAGCGATAATTTCATTATTGCTTTCTTCATCTCTACTTCTTTTTACAAGCCAAGAACAGCTACTCTCCGCGTTTACGTTGTATCTGAAAATATCCGATTTCGGCAACTCGATTACGCCCCAATTTTGATACTCCGAATTTGCGCATTTTTCCTGAATACTTTTTATAATAGACGGCGCTGCGATGATTCCGCCGATATCGCCGTTGAATAACTGTTCGACTTTTTTCGTTAAACTTAAATCTTTGTCTGAAAATAAACCTTCTTGCTGCAAATTGTTAAAAAATTCCAACACTTGCTCGCAACCTTCCAATGATATATTTTTGTCTTCATCATAAAAACTCATGCCATAAGATTTAAGCATAGTGAATACTGTTTCCTTATCGGGATACGGCAACATCGGCTTGTTAAATCGTTCACGAAATTGCTTTCCTATTGTGATAAGTTGTTCCCACGTAATGCCGTTTTCAATCTCAACGCCAAGCTCGTTCAATAGGTCTTTATTATAGTAAAACGCCATAGGCATTCCGTCAAAGGGAATACCGTATATCGAATTATCCGACTGGTATAAATTCCCTATCTTAAAATTCGAATAATCGGATAACTCACCATAGTCTTGATATCTCAGAAATGCGCTTGAATCAGATTCAACCAGTTTTACTATGTTTGCGTCGGCAGATAAAATCACATCAGGTAATTGATCCGCACTTAACAGCATATCCAAGTAACTTAAAGCTTCGTCATCCGTTCCTTCGATAGGCAATACCGTTGCCGAAATCGTTGAATCGGCGTAATTATCGATCATTTGCTGAACCATGTTTTTTAACCTTGCAGGTACCGCAACCGTTATTTCTCTTTCTGCCGACATCACGTTTGTTTCTTCGGTTTCCAAAGAATTTTCATCCGGTGTTGCAACAAATAATACGCTTCCATCATTACTCATTTTCTCACCCCCTCGTTTGTTGTTTTTAGTTGTTTTTGTTTGTGATAAATTTTTTCGGACATCACCTTGTCCTCCTTATAGTTTAGTAACGAACTTTTTAACGACGTTTTCTCTTATCTCCGGAGTATAAGAACGCAGTCATGCGCACTTTTACCTGCGCTTGACTGCGATTTAAATATCGTTAAGTTGTCCGTTCCGACTGTATTATATCACACAAATGTTCGTTTGTCAAGAGTGAGTCCACATTTTAAAACGTATGTTCGATAAAACTTTTAAAGTTCGCTCTAAAAAGAGGCAACGGCATTTGCTCCATTGCCTAATTTTCGGCACAAAAAAACCGCGGCGTATCGGTTTTAGCTGCGGTTTCACTTTGTTATAACGATTTTTCTTCTTCTTTTAAAAACTCTTCTCATTGTTTTTCCTACCTTTCGACTTTTTTTGCGACTTCATTATACTCCGTATAAAAAGAATATTCAACCGAGTTTTTGTAAAATATAGGGATTGCATTCTTCATCACTAATTATTTTTGCGTAAAGCTTTACAAATTGGATTTTTTGATATATAATTTAGTCGGAAAGCATAAAAAACTTTTCAATAAAAATTTTAACGAGGCGAATCATGAACGAAACAATCAAAACTCTTCTTTCTCGCCGCAGCGTGCGCGCATTCACGAACGAAATACCGAGCGAAAAAGATATAAACGAAATTATTCAGGCGGGGCTTTATGCGCCGTCGGCTATGAACTGCCAAAGCCCGGTGATAATCGCCGTGACAAACAAAAAAATGCGTGACTGCATTTCGATAGTCAACGCGTCGATTATGAATAAAGACGAGGGCTTTGACCCGTTTTACGGCGCGCCCGTTATTTTAATGGTTATCGCAAAAGCACTACCGAACGCCGTGTATGACGGAACGGCTACAATCGTAAACATGATGAACGCCGCCGAAAGCTTAGGGCTTGCAACCTGCTGGATTCACCGCGCAAAAGAAGAAATGGAACTTCCTTTCGGCAAAGATTTATTGTCTGAACTCGGGCTTGACGGCGAATATATCGGTGTGGGGCATGTCGCTTTGGGGTACAGACAAGGCGAAAAGCCCGAACCCAAGGAAAGACTTAACAACAGAGTTTTTTGGATAAAGTAATTTTAAAAGCAAAGCTTGCTATATTCGGCAGGCTTTGCTTTTTTTAGGAATTATTCCTTACAACCTTTTTTTTAAAACTTATACCCCGACATTTGAGAAAGAACCAAATTTTTCAAGAAAAAATCAAAAGACAGCCCGCGAGTGAATCGCAAACTGCCTAATGACAAAAATATATGATAAGGGGGAAAATGATGAACATATTCTCGTTGTTTGACGCCTGCGCAAACCGCTTTCGTCAAACTTCCCCGATATAATACTACTACTTTTAAAATTTGTAAAGCGTTTTTTCGACGTTTTTCAACATTTTCCAAAAAAATTTTTTTATTTTTCTCAAATCGGGCAGATCGCGGACTATCATTTGACATAAATAATAAAAAAAAGTATAATCTTTGCATAAAAACCATAGGAGAAAGTACGAATGAAAGACGAAACCACACAAAAACAAGAAAACACAACCGAAAGCAAAGAGGTTCAAAAACAAAATTCCACCGTTTGGCAAACGGTAAAATCGGTCCTCAGATATATTTTCATCGACGGACTTGGCGGAATGGCGACGGGGCTTTTTTGTACGCTTATTATCGGCACGATAATCTGCCAGATAGCAACGCTTATCGGAACGGACAACTTTTTCGGCAAACAACTCTATAACGTCGGCTCGTTCGCAAAAATCTTAATGGGTATAGGCATCGCGCTCGGTATGTCGTATAAGCTCGGCAAAAAGCCGCTCGTAGCGATTTCCGCCGGCGTTGCGGGAATGATCGGCGCGTACGCAAGCCAACTTTTAAAGACAAATTCCAACGTCTTTAACGGCTCGATAACGACTCTCGCTTCGGTGGGCGAACCGCTCGGCGCGTTTGTAGCCGCGTTCGTCGCTATGGAAGTAGGCTCGCTCGTGGTCGGCAAAACCAAGGTAGATATTATAGTAACCCCGCTTGCAACGATTCTTTCGGGCGCGGTTGCAGGGCTTTTAGTCGGTCCGCCTATCTCGGCTTTTATGACTTTTATCGGCGAAATAGTAAACGCTTCGGCTCAACAACAACCTATTTTAATGGGCATACTCGTCGCCGTTATAATGGGCGTTGCCTTAACTCTCCCGATTTCGTCGGCGGCAATAGGAATAACTCTTAAACTAAGCGGAATCGCGGGCGGCGCGGCGATGATAGGTTGCTGCTGCCAAATGGTCGGTTTTGCCGTTATGAGCTTTAAGGAAAACAAATGGGGCGGCTTGGCTGCGCAAGGCTTAGGCACGTCTATGCTTCAAATGCCCAACCTCGTTAAACACCCTGTTTGCTGGCTTCCGCCCGTTATAACGAGCGCGATCTTAGGTCCCGTCGGCGTTATGTTCGGCGTGATTTCTTCTCCCGTCGGCTCCGGAATGGGTACGGCGGGCTTGGTCGGTCCTATCGCAACGTACTCCGAGATGACGGCGGCAGGCACTTCTCCTTTAATAACTCTACTTTTGATAGCGTTGTTTTCCTTTATTCTCCCGGCGGCAATATGCTTGGGAATAAGCCTCTTGTTCAGAAAATTCAATCTCATTAAAGACGGCGACTTAAAACTCGACCTTTGATAAAAAGTTAAACATGATAAAAGACTTTGCGTTGTAAAAAAATAACGTAAAGTCTTTTTTATTATTGATTTTATCCTTAACTCGCCGCAAGGCGAACATCACTCGCAAGCGTCATCGCTTGCCATAAAGCCAACACCACTAATCCGATTACGGATTACATCTCTTTAAAAGGCTACTTTATATATTCTACTTCAAGCCCTTGTTCTACGGCGTATTTAACCGTCGAATAGGTGCCGCCGCCTTTAATTCTCAAATACGCTATCAACCTCGAACTGTTATCAACCATAAAAGCGTTGCGCTTTTGCATGCATCCGCTTTGATACTTTTCGCCGAGCATAATGACGTCGTCGGCTTCCTTTATCATTCTGTCGTACTCTTTTTTTTGTTTTTTATTAAAAAATTCAGACTGATCCGAGCAAGGCACGCACGCTATTATTTTTATATCGTTATTAAGCCTTATTCCCTCCAAAACCCGAAAACAAAGGCTGTCAAACCCTATCGCCATTCCTACGAGAAACGTGTTAAAATTATCGTTAATCGCCTTATAGACGGCTTTTTCGACTTCATCGGCATTAAAATTCCCGGGTAAAATACGGTGTCCCGTAAAGCATGCCGTTCTTAATTTATCAATTTTTATAGCGGACATTTTTTTTCTTTTCCTTGCCCGCGCGGATATTTTGCGGGGGTCAGTTTCTCCTTTTTTATAACTATAACGCATCGCTCTCCGTAAGAATTCGGCAGCGAATATTCTATTGTTTTTTCTATTTTTCCGCCGAGAATTTTTATTGCGTTTTCGGCTTCTTTTACTTCTTCGGCGTAACTTCCTCCCTTGTAAGCTACGGCTCTGCCGCCGACTTTAATAAGCGGCATCAGATATTCGAGTAAGATTCTAAGAGGCGCGACGGCTCGCGCGACGGCATAATCGAAAGTTTCTCTTAGCTTTCCTTTGCCTTCTTCTTCCGCTCTGCCGTTTATTACGGTAAAATTTTCAAACTCTAACAAATCTTTTACTTCGTTTAAGAAGGTGCATTTTTTACCCGTCGCTTCAAGCAAGGTAAAGTCTAAATCTCTCCTTAAGATTTTGAGCGGCACGCTCGGGAATCCTCCGCCCGAGCCTACTTCTATGATTTTTGCGTTTTCTTCAAACAAAAAAAAAGGATATGCGCTGTCGTAAAAGTGTTTTGCGTAAACTTCGTCGCGCTCGAAAATGCTCGTCAAGTTAAACTGCTTGCCACGCTCGGTTAAAAGATTATAAAATTTTTCAAACTCTCCAAAGTGCTTTTCTACAAGCTTTTCCGCGTTTAAAACTTCCATAGGAATTACATTCCTTATCAATAATCGTTTTCAGGGAAATGAATATATCCCTTAGAATTATTTTATCACAAACTTCTTCTAATTACAAGGTTTTCGCTATCGATTTTCGGTCAAATTTCACGGCAGCAATCTAACCTAAAATATATTATATAATTTTGAGTTCTATATATAAAAAACTGTTCTAATACGGAGCGTATCCCGTTTTTGAAATTTACGACGACAGAATAGAAGTAATTTCTTCGGGCGGGCTTCCTCTCGGGCTTTCCGAAACGGAATTTTTCGAAGGCAGGTCTTTGCCGAGAAACAAAGAACTCATGAGAATTTTTTCCGATATGGACCTTTGCGAACAATTAGGATCCGGTATGAGGAAAATATTAAGAACTTACCCTAAAACTATTTTTCATATTTCGGAACACTTTTTAGACGTAAAGTTCATGTATGACAAAAAAGCACTGTCTATTTTAAATGCAGAAATTACAAATGGCGGTGTAAATGGCGGTGTAAATGGCGGTGTAAATATTTCCGACAAGGAAAAAAAGATTATTTCATATTTAAAACATAATGACGCCGGCTCTACTGCCGAAATTTCTACAAACACAGGTATTCCGAAAAGGACGGTTGAAAGAACATTAAAATCTTTAAAGGATAAGGGTTTAATTGAAAGAATAGGTTCCGATAAAACTGGCTTTTGGAAGGTGAATAACTGATCAACCGTTAGTTATCGACAAAAAAATTTATTATCAACATCTTTATTAACCGAAGTTATCAACATATGTTTATTACTGTGTGGATAACTTTTTGATTTTTAAAAGCTTAGATAAAAAGTTTTTTTTGTCTTAGAAAAAGTAAGTCGAAAACATTTGCTTTTTCCTAATCTTTTATATATAATATATTATTATATAGCTTATAAGCAAAAGGGAGGTTCGGAAAGCCTTATAAAAAGTTATCCACCTTTGTTTTTGGTTATCCACGGCTTTTTAAGAGTGTATCTACAACCTCTTCAACATACATTTTTCGAGCTGTGATTTGCTTTATTTCAAGCTTTAAGCCGAATTTTAAACCGGCTAAACTTGTATTCACAAACTAACAACCCCCTACTACTGTTACTTATAAAAATTATAATAAAATAAATTGTATCAAGGTGCGCAAAATGAAGACGATTGTAAAAGGAATAGATTTATCGAATGCAGTCAATAAAGTTGTAAAGGCAGTCAGTCAAAAATCACCTAACAGCTTGCTTGAAGGTATAAAACTCAATTGTAAGGGGGACGAGCTTACCCTTACTGCAACGGATATGGAGATAGCTATCGAAAAGACTATCTCTTGCGAAACGTTTATGGAAGGAAGCGTCGTCGTTCCGGGCAGACTTTTTGCCGAATTCGTTAAAAAACTCGAAGATGAGGACGAAATCGAGCTTAACGTTACGGAAGACGGAAGAATGAAAATAGTTTATTCCGGCAGCGAAACTTATCTTCAAGCTCAAAGCGCGGAGCAGTATCCTATAATTAAAAAAGATTTTAACCTTAATTCTTTCGTAATTAAGCAAAAGGCTTTTAAGGACGTTATCAACAAAACCAGCTTTGCCTGTTCGCAGGACGACAGCAGACCTATCTTGAAAGGTTGCTTACTTGAACTCGAAGGGGAAACTCTTACTTGCGTCGCTCTCGACGGGTTCCGCCTTGCCGTATGCAAAAAGAACGTAAGAGAATCGACGGGCAACGTTAAAGCCATCGTTCCCGCTCGCGCTTTGGTAGAAATAACAAGACTCATAGAACATGACGAAGAATACGTTACCGTTATAATTCAGGATAATTCTCTTTTAATAGATATCGACAACACCGTTTTCGTAACGAGGCTTTTAGAGGGAGAGTATATAGATTATAAGAGAATAGTACCGTCAAGTTACGTTACTGTTTTTAAAGTAAACAAAGCAAGCCTGCTTTCTTCCATAGAAAGGGCTTCGGTTATGGCAAAGGTTATGAAAAATATCGTTAAGTTCGATATTCACGAAAATTGCGTAGACGTATCTTCCGATTCCGAAATGGGAAACGTTAAAGAACAAGTGCTTATCAATTTGGAAGGAAAGGATGTGAGCATTGCTTTCAATTCAAGATATCTTATCGATTGCCTGAGAGTTATAGACGACGAATTCGTAAACTTTAACCTTAACACTTCCATCGCGCCGTGCGTTATAAAGCCTAATTCGGACGACGATTATCTTTACCTTATTTTGCCGGTGAGAATAAGCCAATAACGGCTAAAAGAACCAAAAAAAACGATTTTTAAGAGTTTGAAAGGTTAAAAAGACAAATTTAATAAAAATAAATACAAAATAAGTTGACAAAAAACAAAAATTCTATTAGAATTATCGGGCAACTTTGATTGCCGAAAAATTAAATTAAAAGTTTTCAAGTGAAAACAAACGGAGTATATTATGAAAAGAACTTATCAACCCAAGAAAAGACAGAGAAGCAAAGTACACGGTTTCAGAAACAGAATGTCTACTAAAAACGGCAGAAACGTTTTAAAAAGAAGAAGAGCCAAAGGTCGTCACAAACTGTCCGCGTAAGGCGTAAAGTTGGAACACAGATTAAAAAGAAAGCGTGATTTCGACGCATGTTTTAAAAAAGGAAAAAGGGCTTACCGCAGAGAGCTTGCCATGTATTATGTAGAAAAGCAACGCGGAGAAGTAAAAATCGGTATAACCGTAGGAAAAAAACACGGTAACGCCGTCACGAGAAACAGAATAAAAAGGCTGATAAGAGCCGCCTATATTCCTTTAATTAAAAACATAGTCAAGCCCGTCAATATTGTGTTCGTCCCGAAAGTTATGGACGAATATAGTTATTCTGATTTTTTAAAATCCGTCGAATCAATGCTGAAAAAAGAAAATCTTATCGATGAGAATATTGAATAAGCTTTTAATAAGGCTCGTGAAGTTTTATCGAAAGAATATTTCCTCATCTCTTCCCACGAGTTGCATATACACCCCCACTTGCAGCGCGTATGCGTTGGAAGCATTATTAAAACACGGGTTTTTTTATGCGATTTTCCTTATTTTCCGTAGATTATTACGCTGTAATCCGTTGTCGAGCGGCGGTTTTGACCCCGTTCCGGATAAAAAGAGCGTATTAAAGTGGCTGATATGATACACGAAAACAAATCTTTTCCTTTTCATTTTTCCTTATTATAGATTTAAGTTAAATTCGTGTTACCTTAATCGGTAACGGTAAAATAATTTTTCAGGCGGGTGAGAGTGTTTTTTGCTCGCTTTTTTTATTCAATAAAGGGGACTACAATGTCATCAAACTTATTATCGGTTTTCGTAAACGTTTTCGAAAGCTTCGGCTCTCCGTATACGCTCGGGTGGCTCGGCAGGCTTATCAAAGCGTTGATAGAGGGTTGTTCTTCTATAGGCGTAGGTATAATTTTGTTTACGCTCATTTTAAAAGCCGTAACGCTTCCTTTCGATATTTATTCGCGAATTTCAACCAAAAAGAACGCGCTTAAAATGGAAAAAATGCGTCCCGAGCTTGAAAAACTTCAACGCCAATACGCAAACAATCAGGCACTTTACAACCAGAAAGTGCAGGCAATTTATAAAAAACAAGGTTACGGAATGCTCTCTACATGTCTTCCGACCCTTGTTACTCTCGTAATATTCATTATCGTAATCAATCAGTTTTCCAATTACTCTAACTACACAAACCTCAACATGATAAACGGAATGGCGAAAGCTTATTCCGATAAGTTTCAGGAATTTGTCATAGACGAAGATCACCCTGACGGGGTTTTAGTTAAGGTAGAGGAAAAAGACGGCGAAACAACGCTTGTCAGGTACTATCTGAGCGAGCAGAAGGTTTACGATACGGAAGATGTTTTTAAGGAAGCGAGAGACGCCGAAATCGTAAAGACAAACAGCGCCGAAAACGCTTACGCCGCAACGTATTTTTCAAATAACGAAGAAAAGCTTTGTAAGCTTGCGGACAAGCTCGTCAAAGAGGGCTTAACGGGAATAAAAATCGGCACGGACGAAAAGACTTGCGAAATTCTTTTCTTAGACGGTAATTACAAGCTGAACACAAAAGCGTATAACGACGAAAAAACGGTTGACGACATAAAAGCCGAGGTTTCGGGCAAGGTAGTTCAATTTTTAAGCGAAAGGTATATGACTACCACGGTTAAATCGGCGGCGAGAACGGCGGCTAAGGAGTCCTACGAGGCTAACAGACCTTCGTTTTTGTGGGTCAAAAACTTGTGGGTTCCGGACTTACCGTGGAAGCACCCCGTTCAACCGAACTTAAAAGATTACGACTTTTATAAGAGTCTCGACAGCGCGTTTGAAAACGTTAACCAAGGCTACTTTGAAGAAATAACCGCTGACTTAACGAAAGAAAAAACCGAGCCTAACGGATACATGATACTCGTTGTTTTGTCTATCGGAATAATGCTTTTATCGCAGCTTATAATGCAAAAAATGCAAAAGCCGCAATTGGAGCTTCAATCGGTAGACGGCACCGCCGCTTCAACGTCGAAAATGATGATGTGGATGATGCCTATTATGTTCGGCGTTTTCGCATTCATTTACACGGCTTCTTTCTCTCTTTACATGATCGTCAGTTCCGTGGTTTCCACGCTTTCGACCCTCATAATAAACAAGATAGTCGAAGCAAGTTTTGCTAAAAAAGTCGAGCAGGAAAGATTGCAAAACGACAAAAGAATAAGTTTTGCTAAAAAAATCGAGCAGGACAAAGAAAAAACAAAAAAATAATTTATGCCCGGGTTACGGGATATGACGGAGGAATATATGTCAAACGAATTTACGGCAAAAACGGTGGACGAAGCCGTTGCTAAGGGTCTGAGCGAATTAGGCATCACCCTTGAAGAAGCCGAAGTAAAGGTTATTGAAGAACCGGTAAAAGGCGGTCTTTTCGGTATCGGTGCAAAGCCCGCAAAAGTTACGGTACAAAAAAAGAAGTCCGACGCGGACGCCGTAGTAGATTTTCTCAGCGGTCTCTTAAAGATTATGAATGTTAACACTGCGGTCGAGCTTACCGAAGAAAACGAAGAAAGAGCGGTTTTTAATCTTACCGCTGTCGATTCTTCCGCTCTCATCGGTTATCGCGGAGAAGTTCTCGATTCCATTCAGTGCCTTGCAGGCGCGGTTTACAACACCGAAAAGGAAAAATATATCCGCGTTGTCGTGGATTGCGAAGGGTACAGGGATAAGAGAGAAAAGACTCTCGTTTACCTTGCCAACAAACTCGCCGCTAAAGCCGTTAAAACGGGCAGAAAGATTTGTCTTGAACCGATGAACCCGTACGAACGCCGTATCATTCACGCGGCTTTAATGAACTATGAAGGCGTAAAAACGATGTCCGAAGGCAAAGAGCCGACGAGGTACGTCGCCATTATTCCCGACAACTACGACCCGACCAAAGCTCCCGACAAAAAGCCGTTCAGAGAAAAACGCTTTGACAAAAACGGCAAATTCGACAAGCGCTCGGGCGGCAGATTTGACAGAAACAATCGCCGCGGCGGCAAGTTCGACAAGGGAGATAGAAACGGCGAAAAGCGCGCGCCCAAGAAAGCAGGGTTTGGCGGCGGAGTGTTTTTAGGCAACAGCCTTAAGGATACCGCTAAAGAAGAAAAAACAGAAGATTTTGTAATTGATACTCCAACCAAGAGTACTGAAAAAGTGGTTGCAAAAGATACAGGAGATATCTTCAAATTCGAAGCAGATGTGGAATTTACAGAAGGAACCAGAACTTTCGGTGTGAGATTCTATGAAGATGAGGATAAGGCTGAGTCTTATCAGTTCGTATTTAATGTAACAGAAGACAGATATGTATTTGAGAAAAAACCAAACTGGCCATGGCCTGCAAACCAGAATATCGGACTGGAGAGACCGCTGGAGCTGGCACCTGGTAAGAAATATAATATCAAAATGATCGTAGATGATACAATTGCTACAATCTATGTAGACGGTGTTGCATTAAATGCAAGAGCATATAAACGTCCGGGAGAAAGTCTGTCACTCTTTGCTTCTGAAGGAAGCCTGAAAGTAACTAACTGCAAGGTTACAACCGGATTAAAGAAATAGAGCCAGACAGCAATTTAATCGATAAACCGCGGAGCAGTTATTCGGTGTAGAGTGACGTGACGAAGAAAATTGCTGTAAATTAAAAAGTTGCTATGCGTTTCAGTTATAGAAATGCACAGCAACTTTTTGCGTTAAGTCGATTGGAAACAACAGCTTTAGGAGTTGCTTAATCTTCCAATTTAATTTTTTTCTTCAGAACCACACATCCTGCCATATCTCCGATAACGTTAACGCAGGTTGCACCCATATCGCAGAGTGTGTTGATGCTGATGTAAACACCCATAACTCCTGCAGGCAGACCTGCCATGGTTGCAAGGGCTGCGAAGGATGCGATGGCACCGCCCGGGATTCCCGGGGTTCCTACTGACAGGAGTACGTTTGCCAGAAGGATTATGATCATCATGGAAATGCTTACGTTAATTCCGCATGCATTGGCGAAGAACATGATCATGAATGACATCAGGATGGATACGGCATCCATGTTTACAGTAGCGCCAAGAGGAATGGCAATACTTGTGATCTTGTTGGATACGCCCATTTCGTCTTCCATACGCTGTTTACTGATCGGAATGGTCGCTGAACTGGAACAGGTTCCGAATGCGTTCAGAGCTGCAGGAAGCATTGCTTTGAAGAATTTCACAGGGCTTTCTTTGCCGATGAATTTCACGGAGCCGCCGTAAATGACCAGGGCAAATCCGAAGAATGCCACATACAGGATGATCAGCTGAGTTGCCAGTGAAATGATGGTTTCTGTACCGTTGGCTTCTACAACAGGAACGATAGTACAGAATACACCGATAGGTGTGAAGTACATAACTGTGCTGATGACTTTCAGACAGACTTCGTTACAGGAATCGATGACTTTCAGAAGTGCAGTACCCTTTTCGCCGATGGCGATAAGTGTGAA
>ERZ779725.673-NODE-673-length-21289-cov-2.574221_pt1 | contig 21289 bp, 5 predicted proteins | sample MGYA00511890_ERZ779725 | MGnify/ENA primary metagenome ERZ779725 (study PRJEB29588, sample SAMEA2148549) | human gut metagenome | biome: human gut; feature: human-associated habitat; material: faeces | place: Denmark | collected 2008/2010 ...
TTCGAGCCCTGTTGTTCCCACCAAATAAAAAAGACATCCATATGGATGTCTTTTTTATTTTATAGAATACTTTCTGCTTGAACCTGTGACAAGATACTCCAAATTCTGCGAACAACGAGAGCAAAGAATTTGGGAAAAACAGTTCGGGGAACTGTTTTGTAGTATCTTTGTTTCTTATAAGAGCCCTGTCCAATTGTTTCCTTTTTGTTTATGGGCGAGAATTCTGCTCCGCCTCTCAAAATCTGTCGTACAGCAGTGCGTCAGATTTTGTATTACTTTTAAATCAGTTTATCGACAGTATAAAAGCCATCGGTTTTTAACCGATGGCTTTGTTTTATGTCAACCAAAATCTTATGCTGCTTACACCTATATTTTATTAGTTTATAAAAAGCAAAAGGAGACGGTATTTCTACCGTCTCCCATAGCTTTATTTCAATGTCAGATTGAAAAGGCTGTATTAGTCTAAACCGCCCTCTACATCTTCTCTACCTGTTGTTGATGTAGTTACAACATCATTTGTTTTGAATTCATCAATCTGTGACATTGGCTTTGTGTAAAGCTCTTTCATTGGTTTTCCTCCCAAATTTTCCGGTGCCTTACCCCTGCCGATTAGGCAGAGGCAAAAGCATCAATAAATTATAATTTGTTAGTGATAAGTGTAAGATTTAACTTCAGAAATTGTTTTATTCAAAGTGCCGTCAGCAGTCTTTGTGATAACAAATGCTGCAGCTGAAACCTTACCGTCTTTCTTAGAAAGACCATATCTAAGAGAAATATCTGCTGCTGAATTCTTAGTATAAGCAATCTTTACAGTGCCTGCATTAGCGTCTGCACCCTTATTGCCAACATTTTCAAGTGTGAGTTCAGAATCAGCTAAATTCTTACCATAAATGAAGCCCTGCTTAACTACTGTTTCGCCAGGAGCAACATTACGAGATGCAGCAAATGAAACCTGAACAGAACCAGCAATTTCATTTACGCCTGTAATTACAACTGTTGTTTTCTGCTCAACTGCAGTATCAACAGCTACAAGATTCATATCTGAACCGCAGAAGAATGTGTAAGTATCGCCATAAGCAACTGTTACACCGTCAACCTGCCATGCTGCAACGCCGTCCTTATGAACGCTAACCTTAGCGTCATAAGCAACTGTTGCAGGGCTTGCTGTTTCTACGCCGTCTACTGTGAGAGTAGCACCTTCAGGAGCAGTTACTGTGTACTTAGCAACATTATCCTTAGTGTACTGAGCGTAAATTGTAGCACCATCTGTAAGTGCATGGATATCAGGTTCAGTCATTGACCAACCAGTGAATGTGTAACCAATAAGTGTTGGAGCTGTTGGAATTTCAATATTAGCACCGCTTGTTACAGTTTGAGTATCAATTACATTGCCGTATGGGTCTACAAATACTACTGTAAATGAAGTGTCAGCCTTTTCAGCAAATACAGGTTCGTAAGTGATGTCAGCTGTTGCATATGTTACAAATGAAGCTTCGTCAGAAACAATCTTGTTACCAACTTTCCAACCTACGAATTCGCCTGTTTCGTTATTAGCTTTAGCAGTAAGAACTACTTTATCACCAACTGCAAGTCTTGAGTTAGCACCGTTTGTAGCATCAGCATCGTTAAGAGTTGTTGTGCCAAGTTTTGTTGAAGCAACTGTTACAACTACACCTGCATCAAGCTGAGCTACTGCATCTTCAAGAGCCTTTGTAGCTTTAGCTACGTCTGCAGGATCTGTGTATGTAGCAACTACATCTTCAGCATAATCCTTAAGAGCTGCTGTTACCTTTGCATAAGAAGCTTCTGTGTAATCTTTAGCATTCTTGCTTTGTGCATCCTTGAGTGCAGCATTGTAAGCTGTACCGTCAAGCTTATCAATCGGAAGTGTTGATACATAACCACAATCAGGGCAAGTAGCTGTCTTAGAACCTTCTACCTTAATTGTAGGCTGAGTAACGGTTTCGTACTTAAGAGTACAATCATCTACTTTGTCGCTACCAACTTCAGTAAATGCATATTCACCTGTCTTTGACCAAGTGTAAGTTGTTGTAGTATGAGTACCGTTCTTATTATCGGTAACCTTAGCAGGAGTGTTAGCAAAGTTTTCAGGTGTTTCGCCCTTATTAACAGTGAGAGGTTTAGATGTACCGTCAATGAAGTTATAAGTATAAGTTTCAGTTGTAGGATTAGCTACAAGACCTTCAACTGCAGCTTCAAGAGCAGCTTTTGCAGCGTCTACATCTTCCTGTGTTGTGTAAGCACCAACTGTTGCTTCATCATAAGCAGCAAGTGCTTCTGTTACCTTAGCATAAGAATCTGCTGTATACTTAGAAGCGTCAGCATCCTTTGCAGCCTTGAGTGCAGCTCTGTAAGCTTCACCGTTAAGCTGAGCAATTTCAGTACCTGTTGCGATTGTTTCGCCGCAAACATTACATACTGTGTCACCTGTGTTACCAGGATTGTTGATTGTAGGTTTAGTAGCGTTTACAATCTTTGTATCAGCGTGGTCACATACAAGCTTATCAATTGGTTTTGTATAAGTATTGCCACAATCAGGACATGTGTAAACATCATAACCTGCTTCTTTATAAGTAGCGTCCTTATGGTCAGTTACTGTGAATGGACATTCAGATTTTGCTACTACTGCTTCTTCAGTATAAGCAGCGTCAGCTGTTGCAGCTACAACTTCAGGTGTCCACTTGTAACTTGTTACTGAATGATGATTTGAATCAACCGGTGTCGGAGCTGTTGTTGCTGTGTTAGCAGGAATTTTTGGCATTTCGCCATCATTTACAGTTTGAGTGGTAGGTTCACCACCATAAGGTGTAAATGTGATTGTGTGAGTTGATGGCTTAGGAGCTTCTCTAAATTCATTGAAGCCCATGAAAGTTGACTTTTTTGAACCAGGCCATTCAGTATCACCTGTGTTAGTATTTGTTTTTGTATCCCAAGCATTTTTAGCATATGTTGTAAGTTTAGGAATCATAATACCATCACTGGTTGTAGCTACATATGAAAAGCTCTTTACATTTGTAGGATTATAAATGTGGAACTGGATAGGATCGTTTGTTACGATTTTAAATACGAATGTAGCAACAGGAATTGCATTTGTATAAGTATAACCTGATGCTTCACCTGTTGTAGGGTCTACAAATAAACCGTCAGGATCTGCAACTGAAGTGGTATCAACATTTGGCCAAGACCAGCTATAATCAAGTACATTGTACTTGCCATCTTCTGAATTAGCAATAATCTGTGAAGAGTTTGAACCATCTGTTGTGAATGAAGATTTGCTTACGCCTTCTTCACAAAGTGAATATAAAGGAAGGTAAGATAAACCACCTTTACCTTTTTCCCAAGTACCCTTAGCAGCTGCTCTTTCAGTTTCAGTACCAAGCTTATAAACGTTCTTTCTGCCTGATTTATAAGAATAAATACCGGCAGGTTCAATAGAATCACTGAACTGAACTTGTGCCAAGATTGATGAAAGAACTTTGATGTTTTCAACAGCAACTGTCATTGTGAAATAATCACCTACACCGAGCTGAACATCATTTTCGAGTGTAGGAAAATAATTTTCGATTGCTGAATTAAATGTATTTGCCTTATCCTTGCTAATAGTAAGTGTACCGGAAGTAGTGTTACCATTAACAACTGTATAATTATAATCTACAGGTGCGCCATAAAGTGAAGCATAAGAGCCAAACTTTTCTGAGCCTGTGCCACAGGTTGAATAATCAGTATAATTAGTTGCATTATCCTCTACGAATGTACCAAAATACATTTTCAAATTTGGTTCATAATCGCCAGGTGCTGCAAGTGCTGTGAAAGGTACTGATAAAACAACCATAAGAACTGACAAAATGACAGCAATTGCCTTTTTGAAAGTTTTATTCATTTTCTTTCCCCCTATTTAATTCAAAGTTACATCAGCGTATTTAACTTCATTACCAAAGAATGTAAAAAATGTAAGCTTATCTAAACCATCAATTGCATTATCTTTGTTAAAGTCGCAGTAAAGATTATAATCTTCTGCACCACCGGAAAAAGCTTCATAAAACGAAAGCTTATCCAAGCCATCAATACTGCCATCGTGGTTATAGTCGCATATTGCAATGCTTACCGATGAAACATCCTTTGATTCGGAAACTACTAATGTAACCGTTCTGTCAATAGTGGTTTCACCACTTATTAACATTTTGTACTCACCTGCCGGAATATCGGCAAGTGTATAATTACCGTTTGAATCTGTAACTGCTGTGGCAACGGCTGAGCCATCGGCAGCTTTGACTGTAAGATTTATATTGCCAACACCTTTGTCATTATATAATGATCCATCAAGGGAAGTAGCAATAGTAATCTTACCTGTTATATCACAACCCGGACCTTTCGGTGAAACATCACAGGTCATAAGATATAAAGAACCATCATAATCATCGGCTTGTTTAACGAGTGCATACTCATCCTTAAGCCCATCATTATAATCTGTTAAAACAAAAGTCTCATTCGGGCTGGTTGAAACTGAAATTACATTTGATGCATCACATTTATTAGCAAAAGCAACTGAAAAAGTTGCAAGCAATGTGCCATCACTATTGATTGCTGAACAAGAGTCAGAATCAGAAACAAAGCCAAACACCAAATTTGAATTTTGTGTAATAGTTCCCATTGACGAAATGCCGGTAACTTCAGCTGAAAGAAGCGACTTTGCCGCTGTATCAACAGTAGCATCTGCACTGTACCTTGCAGTTACCTGCACGACCGATAACTCGGAAACACCTTCTAAATAGAAGTTTACATCGTAAGTACCGGCAGGCAATTTATCACCGTCATATTGTTTTCCGTCAGAGTCTGTATAAGTGCAATAAATATTTGGCTTTTCACTGCCAATAGTTGCACCGTATGAAGTATTAGGAAGGCACACGAAAAGTGCAATAAGCACCAAGAAAGTAAGTGTACCAATTACAGCACCTATTCTCTTTTTAACAAATGCATTTTGCATAGGTGTTACCTCCTTGCCAAGTAAATAAAATTTAGGGAGAGACGAGAGCGCATACAACACCAAATCAAACCTCGGTTATAAAAACGCAAAAGCGTAAAAGCAAGCTTTGAAGAAATGATATTGTAAAATCAGGGATAAACAGTGACTAAACGCAATCGCATTTAACCTCCCAACCCTAAAAACAGGGCCGGTATATAAACGGGGATTACCCGATTATATCGAATTTATAAATAAAGTAACCATTATAATAAACGGTTACATATCAGGGGTATTGCTACCCCTGATATGATTTAATTTAATTAGTCGAGAGCACGTGCTGCGTACTCAACTGTCTTACCATAGAAGGTAAAGAATGTAAGCTTATCTAAGCCGTCAATTGCATTATCCTTATTATAGTCACAGTAGAGATCATAAGCGTTTGAACCGCCGGAAAATGCAGTGTAGAATGTAAGCTTATCCAAGCCATCAATAACACCATCACCGTTGTAATCACAAATACATACAGGAATTTCAACATTTGAAATATCTTTTGTACCGGTGAGTGTTACAGTTCTGTCGATAGTTACATTTTGTCTATGAACAGTAAGTGATGTTGTACCAACTGGAACAGTAGCAGTGAATGAACCGTCAGCTGCCGAAGTAGCAACTACTTCGCCGTTTGCGATAACATCAATTCCTGCAACACCTGTTGATGATTCAGTACCGTCAACATTTGTTGCAATAAGAACCTTACCGCTTACAGTGATTGTATCAGCTGCTGCCTGCTTAACTGAAGGAGCAATTGTTACATCGCCATCAACCTTATATTCATAAGGGAATGCATTAACTGTTACCTTTTCACCGTTGATTGTAAGTTCATTAACAACTTGGTAACCTTCAGCTGCCTTAACATCAATTGTGATTGTTGAGCCGGTTTCTACTGAAACAGGAGCTGTGTAAGCAGCGCCATTGATTGTTACAGTAGCACCTTCAACAGCATTAACTGTTACAGTGTTGTTTGTAGTTTCAGCAGGAGCAAGAGCAATCTCTGCAGCCTGAAGTTCTGTATCAACAGTGTAGATATTTGTAAGTGAAGCATCGTAGCCCTTCTTATCAGAAAGAACAAAATTAGCTGGATCCTTATGAGCATAATCGCCGTGACCATACTGTGCAAGAGCAACTGCTGCTGCAAGAGCTCTGACATATCTGGTCCATGATTCTGCAGAGTAAGAACCATCGTTTACAAGCTTACCTTCAGCATCCCACTTACCAAAGCGAGGAGCGTTTGCGCCTGTTGTCTTTGAAACTGAAGCTTCAGTTGTTACAGTCTTACCGTCTTCAGCATAAACAGCCTTAGTAGCAGTAAGAGTTGAATAGATGTTGCCTGATGCACACTTGATTTCTTTTTCAAGCTGTGCACCCTGGTAACCACGCTCAACAGCTGCGCTTGCGAAGATATTGAAGAGTCTGGTATATTCAGCTACTGCTGCTGATGAAAGTGATGAATGAGTTACATAAGTATAAGACTTTCCGTTGTCAATGCAGTTTTGTACAGTTGATGCTGCACTTGCAGGAGAAACGCCTAATTCCTTCTTAACTGCATCTTCAGTTTTAGCCTCTCCGGTAGCTTCATCAATTACCGGGTTGCCATCTGCACCTAAAACAACTTTATCATAATGATATTCAAGATCAACAGTAAAGTTCTTTTCAATGTTTCTGGCAATGTCAGTCATCTTAGAGAATGTTAAGATGTTAAAGTTTGTGTCATTAAGACCGGTTCTTGCAACAGAAATGTTTTTGAATGCATTATCTGCAGCCGGCTTAAGTGTATCATTCATAATGCTTGTTACATAGTTGATTCTATCAACAGCCTTTGCAACAGCACCACGGTTATCAACGATTGAACCGTCAGACTTAACTTCGTTAGGAACGATAGTATAATCTGTTACAGGGAACTTACATGACCAATCTTCATTTGAGTTAACCTTCTTGCCATCGGCATCACGGTATACATACTGAACCTGGTTGTAAAGGAGATTACCCTGTGAGTCAGTTGCCTGAGTTTTAGTAGGCATCTGGCAAGGATTACCATTTGTGGTAATAGCATTGTCCCAAGTTGTTTCATAAACAACTGAGTTAGCAAGATAGTATTTACCATCTGCATTCTTAATTACTTTGATTCCGGCTTGGTCTGTTGTACGAACCTTTCCATTATCATCAGAAAGAGCTAATGGTGAATAGATTGGCATTGTACCTGCAGCATCGAAGTAGTAAACGCCTGCAACACCGCCGACCTTACCTGAACCGTCAGCAAGAGCTTCGCCACCAACATAAGCGTTAGCCAAAACATCCTTTGGAATTGTATATTCTTTTCCTTTAGATGTTACTGTTGGAGCAGATTTTGTATAAGGAACATAAGCTAAATCGCCAAACTTTGATGTAACTTCTTTAGTTGTTGCTGTGAGCTGAGTCTTATTGTTAATGCTCTGTGCAAAAGCAACTGTCATAGCAGATGACTTAATAGAAAGTACATTAAGAAGAGCCTGCTTAGCTTGCTCGAAAACAGTTGAGTTAGTAAAGTCTGAAGACTTATACTGTGATACAAGTGATGCCAAATTATCATAAGCAGTATTCATACCGCTGAGCTGGCTGGTATCACCTACAAGGATAGTAAAGTGAGCATAAGCTGACTTAGAACCATTGTAGATACACATATCAACCGGATATTCGCCGCCTTGAATGTTGGTTTCACCATCATAACGGAACGGTTGAACTTCAAGAGCAGATGCATTTGGAATCTGCTTCTTCTCACTTTCAATGTAGAAACCAGGAACTTTGGTGTTACCCATTGAAACAATGTTGAAGAGGTTATCGTAGTTAATCTGACCGCCATTGTTCTGCAAATAAACTGATTCGTAAATATCACCGTCACCAACATGGTAACCTGCGATAATATTCTTAGCAATAGCTTCAGAAAGAGTGTAAACTACATGAGTTCTTGTCTGAATAGCCTTAATATTTGCAGCTGTGGTACCATCAGGGTTAGTTTGAGCTTTAACTGCTTCGATTTCATCGCTTGTGTAACCCTTATAATAAGTAATTTTATCGCTGTTACCTGCTGTTGCTTCTGTTACCTCGTTACGGTTCCATTCACCGAATTCACCTGAACCAGGAGTAGTTTCAACACGGTAGTCATACATATTATACTTAAGAAGGTTACCGTTTGTCTTATCCCAAGCAGGGATAGCGTTTTCACTTGTGATGTTTACTGTTGTATAAGCAGCATTTTTATCATACTTTGTTACAACATTATTTGCATCAAGTGTGTTTGACTGATAATTTGAATCTTCATCATAGAAGTAGATACCGTCAACTGCTTTTGAACCGGTCAAAATCTTATTTCTGTTACTTCTATATCTAACTGAATATGTAGAAATATCAGCAAGGTTTGATGAATCAAGTACCATGTATTCAGGATAGTTAGCAAGAAGAGTATTATCCTTACTAAATGTAGATGTTGATTTTACATAAGCACCCTCAACACCAACTGTTTGATCAGCTTTATTTGTATCATGCTGGAACTGCTTGTTACTATTATACATAGCTTCTTTCCAACCTGTTGCGGTTGTCATATACTTATAAGCTGAAACATTGTTATCAGCTGCAACAACTGTGCCATCTTTAAGTACGATGTCGTATACAAACTGAACTTCAACTACATTAGATTCTCCTGCTGCTGAGTCGAAAGTAATAGGAAGTTTAGGTGTTACTATTGTTTCGTTAGGAGCAATAAGACCTGATTTAAGTTGAGATGTAATATCAGTTTTTTCGTTGTTACTGCCAATATAAGTAGCTGACTTAAGCTTGTAATAGTAACGAGAAAGTTGAACAAGCTGTCCATTAGAGATATATGCACGGTTAAGACCTGTGCAGTTATTTGTAAATGAAACTGTATCGCTGCAATCGCCGCCTGCTGTTGTCTTCATAGAAGGTGTAGCAAAGCTTGCTGAAGCAGTCTTAAGCTGCTGAGTTCCGATTGGAGTGATAGCTTCAGGAACGAAAGAGTTAACTGCTGAAAGAGCAAAGAAAATACCTCTCATTACTGAATCGCCATACTTGCCGGCATCACCCTTGGTGCTGTCTGCACCATAACCGGTGAATTCAACAAAGTTGCAAATAGCCTTTTGGATTGCACCGAGGTCAGTACCGCCGGTACCTGCAATAGTTTTAACCTGAAGTAAATCATCAAATGGCTTGTTGTCACCGTTTGACTTAGGAATTATGGTTGTGAAATCCTGCGGCTGTGAAGAATAACGCTTACCGAAGAGACCGTTGATAAGGTCAGCAAGCAAATCATAAGCAGTATTTACAAAACCTTTTGACTGAATCGGTTCAGCAGATACGATTGTGATAAGTTTGTAAACGAAATTAGATACGCCACAGAAACCGCTGTCTTTCTTATCAGAAATATTAAGAATTGAAAGAACTACATCGTTCCAGATAAGATCATGTGAATCGAACTTACCGTATTCCTTGCCTTGGAGTGTACCAAGAATAGGGAGGAACTTGTTAGCAATTTTATCAATATTTTCCCAAAGGTTATTTGTAAGAGCACTGTTACCTTTTTCATCGCAAATACCGAGAAGAGCTGCAACACCCATTGCTCTTTCACCTGAGTTAGTTGCCTTCTTCATTGAGTAATCTCCACCGTAGTAAAGAATTACTGAATTCAAGAGGTCAAAAATTGTAGCACTTGAATTAACATCTTCGTTTTCTGTCTTCCAAGTTTTGCCTTTGTATGTTACAGGAACATATCCTTCAAGTACATATGCAACTGCATCACGAGCCATAGGAAGAATTGTACCTTCAAGTGTTGCGTTGATTGTACCGTCATTGGCTACATTTACAAGTGATGAATAATCCTTATTAGGAAGTACGTATGATAAGTATTCTTTAAGGCATACATAAGCAACTGCTTCTGCATCCTTACAACCATCCCATTCTGCTGGGTGGATAATATCTTGAAGTTTGCCTGCACCAAGGTTAACCTGGCCGATACAAGCAACAAGCATAGGAACCATTGCTGATTCAAGATTTGCTTCTGAAAGAACAGCATCAGTACCGTTAGCATCATAGAATGCCTTGAGGATGTTAGCGTCAGTAGCATCTGCTGTGTACTGAACCATCTTAAGTGCATTGCCAACGAGTGTTGAAGTGATTTTCTTGATTGTTGCATCATTGATTGATTCAACACCGTCTGCCTTTGTTGTTTTAGATTTTGCCATTTCCGGACGATTGCCGATAATGTTATCTCTTTGTGGGAACAAATCATTAACTGCTGCAACAAGTGCATCGTTAAAGCCTGCTACCATTGAACCGTAATTTGAATATTCATTTTTAAAGAAATCGTCAATATTCTTTGTTCCGGTTTGTGCAAAGTAAAGGTTGATAGGACCTGTTTGCATATTGAAACCGTAGTCAGCAAGAGGGCTGTATCTTAACTTAGCAAAGAGCTTTGTTTCATCAATATCTGACCACTTGCCTGTTGATGTTTCAGCAGCTGCACGGTCAAATGAAAGCTGTTCCTTAGCTTTTGCAATAAAGTCATCTGCTGATTTATCGCCATAAGCTTCGTAATTAGCTTCAGCCCATTCGTTAATCTTTGCCTGAGTATAGTTAGAAGCAATATCGCTTGAATTCCATTCACCCTTTTTGTCGAAATAATAATAGTATGCATTATCAAGATTTCTGTCACCCTGGGTGTTTACATGGAGAAGCTTGACTGTACCCTTGAGAACTGTATCCCAAGCAAGATCAAGTGCTGTATAACCTAATTTGAAAAGAGAATCGGTTGGCTTAAATGTAAGCTTTGTTGTTTGCTCTGTTGCATAACCGTTTGCATCCGGATGTCCATAAGCAAAAAGAAGAACATTAAGCGGATTGCCGTCATCATCTTTAAATTCGCTTGAATATACAAGGTTAGGGTCATAACCGAGTTTAGCAGCTGCTGCTGCATAATCCGAGCCTGACTTATTCATTTCAGCCTTGATTTCAAGATAACGAGTAGCTGATGTATCCTGGATAGGTTTGAGTGAGCCATCTTCGTTCTTTTCATTATATTCTTGGTTATATGTAACGAGAACGCTTATCTTCTGAAGAAGCTCGGTAGAGAGCTTATCGAAAAGCTGGTCATCATATACCCATTGAGTTTTGCCACTCTTGAAATCATTGATTTCATCCTGTGTATACCATTTTGTATAGTTGAAAATAAGCTGCTGAACAATGTTATAAACAAGGTTTTTAGCATAACTTTCATCGCTGAAGCCTAATGGACCTGCAAGAAGCTTGTAGATATTAACCGCACTCTTAAGAACACCGAGGTTGAAATCACCTCTTAATACCTGACCGAGTACATCCTTACCGGCATAGTCAGCTGAGTTGATTTGAAGAAGAGCAAGAGCTCTCTTAACAATCTCAGTTGATGAATAGTTTTCTCTTGTAACATGCCAGAAATTCTTGCTGGCATCACTTGAAGCTAATGATTTAAGCTGAATGTTACCTGCGTCACCAACATAACTACCATACTTAGAAAGAAGACCTGCAACACTCTCAAGTGTAAGCATTACATCATCAACGCTGTCAAGCTTAACTGTTAAGGTATATTTAATAATACCGAACGCGTTGATATTAAGATGCTTTTGAGCGGCATCCCATGTCATATAAGCTGTAACGCTGGATGGGAGATTTGCAAGAAGGTTGTAAACTGTTGGAGCAACTGTAGGAAGCATAAGGTCCGCATAGTCAAGCAATGCTGTTGCGGCTTGTTCGTCAGAAAGAATATTCCAAGCAAGGTCGTTATATTCTAACGCGTCATCTGTATACTGCTTTTCTGAACTAACAGGTGAAGCGTGAGCTGAAAATGCACATGTTAAGCAAGAAGCAGCCATAAGAACAGCCATAAACAACGCAAGCAGCTTATGGGAAAACTTTTTTGCTTTCGTTTTCATTTTTTACCTCCGTAAAATTTTAAAAAATTTAAAGTGAAGTGTTAACATATTGTGCGTAATGCCCGTCGCAATCTCTGACCATCAGGCAATCTGAATTAGAATGAAGGCTCATTACAAGCCACAGCATTAAATTGGCGCAATATGTGCTTTAAACACATTATAATTATTACATACGGCCACCCGAAAGTCAATAAATTAAACCTACAATCCTCATTTTTGTAACTTTAGCCAAAAACGACTTCGTTTTTTTGTCACTCTGCACAATTAGTTTACGAAAATTTTACAATTTGTTAATAGTTTTAAGGAGAAAAATAAGCTTTTCACGGTGAGTAAAGCAACAATACTTTACACAATTTTTACATTTGTAAAGGGCTGAAGCTTTACATTTTGCAAAATTTTTAATGCACTTTTTCTCTGTTTTATCCGTTTTTCAGTTGTTCTTAATAAAATCGACGCTTGTTAGACATAATTTCCGATTAAGTCCATTTACAAGCACTCCGTTGTCAAATTCAAAACGCAAAATATGTTAAAATTCACAATAAATTCAAAATATGTTATAAAATTATTGACTTATTAGATTTTATTTGATATAAATATATTGTATTTGTTAATACGCGTGTGGATATCCTGCGCCTAAAAAGCAGTTTTTGTGTAGAAACTGTGTAATAAACAAATACTGCTCGGCGCATAATCCAAAATGCGTTACCATACGACAAAGTTCGTAAATCATATTGTAAAGGAGAGAAAATTTATATGAGAACGAGCAAAAAAATACTCAGCTTTTTCTTAGCTGTGGTAATGGTCGTGACCACTTGTTCGGTTGGATTTACTGCATTTGCAAAAAACAGTAATGACAACCCATTGTGGAACACTTCCAGCGTTAATGCTTCATCCGCATATAAAACCGTCAACGGTTTGGCAGATGAGCTTCCGTCCCTTCTCATGGGTATAGACGCAATTTCAAAAGTAGTCTATAACAAAGGGGCAATCAGTCTTGGTACAACTTCAGACAAGTTGACTAAAGACCAGAAAGAATCAATTAAGGAGAATACGACTCTTCCTGAGATGTTGCAGGCACTTCAGCCTACGCTTATCAATGCTGTCGGCAAAATGGCTGTATCTACAAGCCAATCGGAATTTGTCACAGACATTATTGGTGAATCATCATCAAATGTAAGCAATTATGACTACCTCAACAATTTCAGTGACGACATCAATTTCTTCCAGCTTGCAGGTATGTGCCATAAGCTCATTTATGACGGTGTAAGCAACATTTCTGCAAACAAAGAAACAAAGAAAGCACTTGAAGATATTCTTTATGGTGCAGGCGATCGCAACCTTGATGGTAAAGCAATCAAAAAAATCACTGTTGACTCAACAGGTCAGCACAAGCACTATGTTAACATTAAATACAACACCAAAGGTTTGTGGTATTTAACAACATTAGTAGATTCAAATACTTCTACTAACTTTGATATTTCCGATGCTGTTGATAATATTTTGCCTGCAATTGCACAGCAATATGACGATCAAGTTGCAGATGGTAAAATCAAACCTGTTGAACTTTCTTCAATCACAGATATGTTGGACTTCAACGGTGACGGCGGACATGTAAGAATAGGCGAAACATCTATGATGGCAAGCCTTTCACAGCTTAAATCCGCAACCTACACACTCACAGAAGCTCAGCAGAAAACCGTAAATGAAGTATGTAGTTACTTAAACAACTACTATAAAGTTTTTGGTATTGATCTTAATGCCTCTGATGTTGCTGATTGTATTTACTATGCATATTCACCTCAAACAGATACTTTCACAAATATGTTTGGCGGTAACTTAGCAAGAACCATGCCTTACATTAGACTTGCTGTTGACGGCGGTGCAGATTTCAAACTCTCTGCTGATTCAGATTTCTTTAATGACCAATGGAACCCAAAAGTTACATCTCCTACCGGAGACCCATACACCATTGAATCAACCGGTATTAAAACTTTTAAAACTGTTGACGGATTATTATCACAGATTGAGCCATTCTTTGCTCAAGCTCTCGGATACGACAGTCTTGACACTGCAGTAAGCGAAATGCTCACCAGAGATAGTGTATCCACAGATGCATTATCAATGTCATCTGTAAAGGATTATATCACAAGCCTTTATATCATATTATCATACGCTTCACTTGTTGATGATGTAAATGGCGGCGGACGACAAAACGCTCCTTATGCTCAATATATTTTAAAGGGAGCATTGGTTGACTTTAAAGGACTTAAACTTGAAGATATAAATCAAGCAGTTGATAAGGATATGCCTGCAGGCTTCAACTTCTACTGGCAAGACGGAGATGAATTCTTCCTTACAGATGATGAACTTGAGCAGATGTATTCAATTTTGAACTTGGTTGCTACTCAAGATAACAATTTCCCTGAAACAATAAACGGATATTTTGCTGACGGTAGTATGAAGTTTAATGATACAGACGGTTCTAAAACTTTCATTCTTCCTAAGAATCTCAGAGATACAGCCACTATTGAATATTTTGCTACATTCTTGAAGATGTACAGCAGAAAGAATAACAACTCTGATGCACAACAGCGTAACAAGGTTATCAACTTGTTTGCAGGTAACTGGATTAGCAACAGAAGCAATAAAACAAGTGATTATATTCAAAATGCTACTCTTTTAGATACAGAAAATTCAGATCCTAACACCGGTATTTATGCATACAAGCATACCGGCAATACTTATTCAAAAGCAGATTTAAATGAATGGGTTAAATATTCATATATGTCAACTCTTACATCTTATTTTTGCTCAAAAATAAGCACTGCGTCTGACGACTTAACTTATGATAACAATTCAATCAAATGTTCTTTGGATATTAGCAAGTTTATCAATGACTATGTTAAAGAACATCTTGATACAACAGGTGTAACTCTTACAGACGCTCAAAAGCAGCCTGTTATCAACAATGCACTTGCAGCTCTTTGTGGTAACGGTGGTACACAGCTTACAAATATAGTTCTTAACTCTATTATTTCCACATATCTCGATCCGAGTTCAACAATAGGTAATATTATCAACGGTGCTCTTGACGAACTTGCTTCAACAAAAATTGACCTTGTCAAAGCAACTTACAATATTTGGGCTAACCTTATTGAATCACCGGTTGAAACAATATTCAATCTTCTTCCGCTTGTTGTTGTTCTTGTAAATGAAGTACTTGAACCGATATTCTTCAGTGCTAAATCAGGTGAAACCAAGCAAAACAATATGCTTTATAACTTCACACATGATGGTCTTCTCTATGACTTAACTGCTGATTATGGCTCATACATCGGTATTGACACACTTGCTTGGGACCTTAATGAAATGCTTCCATTGCTTATGCATTGGCTCAAGAATGACGGTTCTTATGACAAGATGGGCGGTACATATTGGAATAACGGTGCTGAAAAGAATTTCAAAATCACCAAATATACCGATTTATCAGGCGGACTTGATAAAATTACGACAAAGAATATTACAACAAGTACTGTTATCAGCAAACCAGAATATGTTACTAAATATGAAAAGATTGTTGACAGTAAAGGCAACGAAATCACTTCTAAAGTTGTAACAGAAAAGAAGACAAAAACAGAAGTGGATGAAAACGGTACTGCAAAGACAGTTGAATATACCGAAGATGTTACATACTATACATATAATGGTGTAACAAGCAATGATATTTCAGTAGCTCTTGCAAAAGCTCCGACAAATGCTAAATTTACTGTTTACAGTAAATATGAAGCAAAAGTTCCTTACATCACAGGAATTTACATTGCCGATAAAGCACTTAGGGACGCTAAGCTCAGCGGACTTGATAAGGTTCTTAAGAAAGCATTTACAGATGATAAAGGCGTTCTTTCAGACACAAACGCTCAGCTTGCAACCGGACTTGCAGAAGTAATTAACGAACTTGCAGGATTATTTACAACAGCAGTTGACACTTATGTAAATACCCCATCACTCAGAAATCAAGTTAAGGGTAAAGATAACAACGGAAATATTGCTAACAGCGGACTTAACAACTTAATGGTTGCTATTCCACAGCTCTTCGATATTATGGAAGACCTTGGAGCAGATAAGTACGGTGTCAGCAAAAATGCATGGACATACTGCTACGACGGTAAATTTAAAACTGAAGAAATTACAGTATCGGGTAAAACCTATACCGCTGTTTCTAACACAAAGGTAACTGAATTCAAGTCATATGCTCAAAATCCTGATTCAACAAAGATTTTCGATACTTTCGTTGGTATCTTTGTAGAAGATTGGCTTGATGCAATCCTCGGTCTTGTAAACAATGTTATTGATTCAGACAACAGCGCATTTGCAAAGAACCTTCCTCTCATTACAGGTGTTCTTCAGTCAATCGGCGGATTTGGCGAAACAAGCGCACTTACAGACTTGTTTAACAGCATTTTCCAAATCACCCGTGAAAGCAAATACAGCTTTACATTTGAAAAGCAGGCAAGCGGATTTGTCGGACTTGATAAAAACAATGCTTACTTCCTTATTACTAATGTAAGCAAGCTTGTAGATGTAATTCAAAGTCTTGTTAAATCATTTAAGAAGACTGACAATACAAATAATAATACAAATAATAATACAACAACTGCTCCTACACAGGCAGTTCAAACTTCTAACTCATCAGTTGACATTTCAGCGTATAAGAGCAAAGATGTTAAGAGTGTTGACAGCACAATTGAAAAGCTTGATAAAGCATTGTCATCTCTCCTTGCTGATTCAAGAATCAATGGCTATTCAATCAACAAAACAAATAATATTATTGTCGGCGTAATTTCATTACTTTCAAATTACATCGGTGCTAACTCAGCAAATGCAGTAATAGATTTACTTAATACCTATTTATATTACCTTAACGGTGAAGATTCACGCTCAGCTGATTCTAACGGTAATGTTAACCCTAAGGATATCTACACAAATGAAGGACTTACCACAGTAGTAGTAAGAACTTATGCACTCATTGAATCACTTGTTGCAAACCTTACTGATAAGTACGCTTATTCATACACAGGTGCAAACAATGTTTCAGCTAAATACAATCTTATCAGCGAAGCAGTTAACGGACTTATTTCTCCTGACTCATTAGCTGTAAGAATTAAAGACACAGATATTAAGAATGCCAGCGGTAAACTTAAGAAGCTTGCAAGCTGGAGCGATGCTGTTAATGACAACGGAACACTCAATGTAAGCATTAACTGGGGTGTTTCAGCCGGCAACAGAGATGAGTTTATGAATGGTCTTTCAACATCACTCAGACTTCTCACATCTATTATCGGCGTACTTCTTATTGACACAGGCATTTACGAAAATGCACTTTATCCGGTTCTTAATACAATCGCAGTAAAAACAGGCATCACAGTTGATACTCCTGAAAAGTTCGCTGACAAGAGCAATCCATACCGTGATGAAGTATTTGTAGGAATTGTTAACCCAATCGTTGCATTACTTGACAAATTCTTTGAAAAACCTGTAACTACATTGTTGAACCTTGTATCAGCTATCGGTGTTATATTAGATGACACAACAGCTCCTACACTTGCTTCAACAATTGCAAACGCTGTTAAACCTATTTCAAATGAAGTTAACGGACTTGCAAAAATCCTCAGAATAAGCAATGGTACTCTTGGTGCAACATCACCTACTCTTGCTTCATTCCTTGAAAACATTGCTACTAAAACATTCGGTAAATTGGTAACAGTTAATGATAAGCAGGAAATCGGTATTGAAGTAAAGGGATACCTTCTTTCAGGTAATAATATTATACCTATTATAAATACACTTCTTGCTAAAACAGGCATTAAGCTTAATAACATTAACTGGAATGCACTCGGCAAAACAGCTTCTCCTGCTCAAACCCTTCTTTATGTTCTTGATTATGTAATTGAATTCGTAAAGACAAACAACAATCTTACCACAATCATTCAGTTGATTATGGGCAACAACAAGATTAGCAAGGGAATTCAAAAGCTTATCAAGTACATCGAAACAGGTAAGCTTGACGCTATGGGACTTCTTAAAGTTATCGGCAAGCTTCTTGACTTCACTCAGTCACCAACAGAAGTTTACTGGACTTATAAGAATTACAAGGGTACATCATTAAACTTTAAGTATCCTGACGGAATTACAGCTTATGATGCAAATAACGCTGTTTCACAGCTTGACACAGCAGTTGATGCAGTTATGGCTCTTCTCGCCAACTTCGGTGTAGTTAACGCATCAAATCTTAAGAGCATTGTCAGCGGATTGGCATTTACAAACGCTAACCTCACATCTCTTGCAAAGGCACTTTACGGTGCACTTGATACCAAGAAGATTTCACCATATCTCAATATGGCAGGCATTGCAGTATCACCAAAGGGTGTTGCTAATCTCCTTGTAGATAAGAGCTATGGCAAAACTTACACTTCAGCAGCCAACACACTTAAGAAGGCAAAGAGCTGGAAGAAAGTTAAAACAATTAACTGGGGCTTCAAGGATGGTTCAGCAAAGGCAGAGCAGGGCTTTATCAATGCTCTTGCAGCAATCCTCCGTCCTGTAAACAGCGTTCTTGCTGTATTCCTCAATGAAGGAAAGATTGACCTCAGCAATATCAATATCAAGAAGGCTTCAACTTCATTTGATATTAAAGACAGCAACGGTAAAGTAACAAGCAAAGTTGCACTTACTTATATGCTTAAGAAAGGCGTTCTCACTCTTACCCTTAAGGATGATATGAACCCTGACTCAAAGCTTTCAACAATTAAGCTTGACCTTAACGCTCTTAATGTAGGCGTTAACGGTATTAACGGTTATGAAGGCGCAATTGTTCCTCTTCTTGATGTTCTTCAAGTAAGCAACAGCAAGATTAAAACATTTAAGCAGTATCAAAAAGATTGCAAGAAGGCTAAAGATAATGTAATTCTTGATGTTCTCAATCCTCTTATGAGCTTTGTAGATACACTTCTTGATAAGCCATTTGATACACTCACATCTGTTCTTCCAAACCTTGCATACTTTATTGATAACAACGGCATAGGCCAGTTACTCGATAATCTCCTTGCTCCTGTTACAAACATTCTTAAAACTGCTAAATCAGCAGGTGTGGATGTTGATAAGATTCTTTCAATGGTACTCGGCAAGGACCTTGGCAAAGTTGTTACAAACGCACTCAAGGTTAAAGGTGTTAAGCTTAACATCAAACTTGCAAACCTTAAGTCTTGCAACATTCAAGATATTGTAGTTCCTCTTCTTAACTCATTACTTAAGAAGACCGGTATTAAACTTCCTGAATTTAAGTGGTCAACAATCGCAGCACACGGTAAGGTTGTTACATCTAAATCAATGGTTAAGAATGCCGAAGGCAAGTTTACAAATAAGGAAGTAATTGCTGATAAGGGCGAAGTTCTTGTTGCAGTTCTCCGTTATATTGCAGATACTCTTGTTAAGAACTCAAAATCTATCAAATCACTTATTACTTCAATTAAAGCTATTAAGAGTAATGATATGCTCAAATCTATCATCTCAACTGTATTCACTACAATCGGCCTTGCTGATAAGGATGATATTGTTCGTGCAGTATTCTACTTCTTAACAGGCGAACCTACTAATGCATTCTGGGATTACACAGCTTATAAGACAGGTTCATATGACTTCTCGTATCCTGAAAGTGTTGATGTTGACTTCCTTAAGAATCTTCCTCCAATGCTTGACGGACTTGTAGGCGGTTTGGTTGACGGCGGTCTTACCAAGTTAATCGGCGGTCTTATCTTCAAGGATGACATTATTAACTCACTTCTTACCGGACTTTACGGTGCAGTTGAAGGTGTTAAGGTTGGCGACGGTTCACTCGTTTCTCTCCTTGCACAAACTAACATTGACTTCTCAACAAGCAATGTTGCTAAACTTCTTACAGATGAATCTTACGGTCAAACTTATGCTGCAAATGCAAGCGTAATCGCAAAGGCAGGTTCATGGTCAAAGGTTAACACAGCATCACTTAAGTGGGGTGTTAAGGATGCAGATACATTCTTCCACGCACTTGTTGCAGTTCTCCGTCCTATCTACGGTGTACTCGATGTACTTCTTAATGATGCATCACTCGGAATCTTTGACATAGTAAGAATTCCTGGTTCAAACGGTTATACATCATCAATCGTTCCTCTTATGGAAGCATTCTCAATGTATAACATCAAAACTCAGTATCAATACAGAGAAGATATAAACGAAGCTTACGATAATATTCTTCTTGATATTATCAATCCTCTTTGGGATAAGGTTGAGGATATACTTAATGCTCCTCTTGAAACATTGTTTGCAATGCTTCCAAACCTTGCTCTCTTCATTGGTAATGACGGACTTTGCCAGATTCTTGACAACCTCCTCACTCCTATTTCAGCTCTTGTTGATGCTATCAAACCAATAGTTGATCTTAATACTCTCTTACCTGCACTTCTTAAGGCACTTAAAGTTGACCTTAATGCAGTTCTCGGTAAGATTGGTGTTACAAACTTCTCTCTTGACATCTATGACCTTAATGCAACACTTAAGCCACTCCTTGGCGGTGACGCTATTATTCCTCTTGTAAATAATATCCTTGGTCTTATTAAGATTAAGGGCACACCACTCGGAATTAAGCTTAATGATGTAGATTGGTTGAAGCTTGCAAGCCACGGTAAAGTAATTACAGACACTTCACAAGCTGCTACATACGGTGCAAGAATTTATATTGAAGGTGATTCATCAGAAACACTCATTGCAGTACTCGGCTACTTAATCGAAACTGTTAACACAGGCGATAACTTCAAGAACATAAGTGATCTTATCACAGGTCTTGTAGGCGGTAACGAAACTGTATCCGGAGTTGTTAATCAGGTTCTTCCTGTTCTTAAGGGTGATACTGATACAGTTATTGCTTCTCTTGTAGACCTTCTTCAGACAATGGCATAAACATAAAGTTTTAGCCGAAATAAAAATTAGGGGCAACTCCTTTTGGAGTTGCCCTTTATCTTTTTATATTTATATTTTTCACGTAGAGCAACGATTAGCCCCAACCCTTCATCCGCAAACCCCATTTTCTTACCAACCCCCTGAATGTCAACAAACAGAACATGGGAATCTCTTATCTCTTGCTGCTCTAATGCTTCAACATCTTTTATTCGAGAAACATTTGTCCAACCGTCTCGTTTGAGAATATCTATAACACGATTAAAATTCTTATCATCAATAAAACAAACTTTGCAAGCAGGCTTAATCG
>ERZ779725.681-NODE-681-length-21143-cov-2.652314_pt1 | contig 21143 bp, 12 predicted proteins | sample MGYA00511890_ERZ779725 | MGnify/ENA primary metagenome ERZ779725 (study PRJEB29588, sample SAMEA2148549) | human gut metagenome | biome: human gut; feature: human-associated habitat; material: faeces | place: Denmark | collected 2008/2010 ...
GTTAACAAATTCTTACGAAACAAACACGGTAAACGAAAAAGACTTTGTTCTTACCATGGGAGCTATGTTCGATTACTGCACAGGCTTAACCCCTGCGTATTTCAAGGGTAAAATTGCTGATATGAAGATTTATGACAAGGCATTTTCGGCGGCTGATGCGGAAGCTTATTACAATAAGACCAAAGCAAATTATGAAGAATTTGAATTAGCTGATACATTGGAGCTCACTTCGACATCGCCTGCGAATATCACCGATAATAGCGGCGCGGTATTGTCAATAAGCTCAAAGGCAATCAAGCTTAACTTCAACAACTATATTGATAAAAACACATTGAGCGCAATTACGTTTGCAAAGGCAGACGGTACAGCCGTATCGGGATATACGGTTTCGCTTGACGACGAATCTGCGTCAACATCAAAAACGGTAAAAATTAATTTATCCGACTTGCTTGAACCGCATACAAATTATATTCTCTCGATTACGTCCGATTTGAAATCCGTAAACGGAAAGAGCATTACGGCTGTTTCAAAAACGTTTAAAACAGGTAATGAAGGAATTGTTTTCGATATGAAAATAAAATCCGACGGCAATGTTGTAAACGGCGAAAACAGCTCGACGGTTATCACTAAACAGGGAACACCCGGCGTTGCGACAAGCATGAGCGAAAGCGGAAAGCTAATCACGGCATTGAATTTTGACGGAAACAGCTATGTTGAAGCCGAAGTTCAGGAAGCAAGAAATCTGGAAGAAGCAACATATGTATTATGGATGAAGCCTTCTGAAAATGACGGTACGGCAATCAGTGAAAATACTCCATGGGGCGTATTCTCATTCAATAATAAGCATGAAGGCGCGTCGCCCGCAATAGGTTTGTCCTGGTTCTACAGCGAGAATACGGGAAATAACGCGTATTACATTATGCAGGAAAGACAGGGGGCGTCCAACGCGGGAAGCGAATACTTTAACTGGCATTATCCGAAAAACAACTGGATAAATACGGGCGCTCCGAAATGGACAAACGTAATTATTACAAGAAAAGTTGAGAAAAAAGATGATGCAAACAGTACCGTATCATACGAAACATACACAGACGGCGGAATATACAGCCAGTTAACAAATTCTTACGAAACAAACACGGTAAACGAAAAAGACTTTGTTCTTACCGTGGGAGCTATGTTCGATTACTGCACAGGCTTAAATCCTGCATACTTCAAGGGCGAAATTGCCGATATGAAGGTTTATAACAGAGTTTTGAGCGTAAAAGAAATTGAAAAGTATTATGCTGATACGGCGGCTGACTATCGTAATCTCACAGAGCTTCCCAACAGCTTGGAACTTGTAAGCACAACACCTGCTGATTTGAACGCTGATCCTTCCAATGAAATGGCTTATAACATAGGAAAAATAAAGCTTAATTTCAATAACTTTGTGGATTCGGCTACACTCGGTGCAATTTCGTTTGCAAAAGAAGACGGCTCTCCCGTTCCCGGCGGATATAAGGTAAGCTTGGATTCCGATTCGGGAAAAACAGTAAATGTAGAATTCGGAGTATTAACACCGGGCGGAACGTATATTGTAAATATTTCAAATAAATTAAAATCGGTAAACGGATATGCGATAACGGATAAAAAATGCTGGTTTGCGGTAAGCTCAAACGCATCGGCATTAAATGCGGTATTCCTTGACGGTTCAAGCGAGCCTATCACCGAAGTAGGCAAGGCGGACACAATTATAGCGCAGATGGATATGCCGCTTTATAACGATGCGGTAGCAGGCTATACACCGTATCTTGCGGTATACAGCAAAAACAAGCTTGTTAAAATTGTAAGCGGAACCGTAAGAGAAAAACCTGATGGAACAGCTGCGTTAACAGCGTCGCTTACAGGCATAACAGCGGCGGATAATATAGACAGCGTGAAATTGTTTGTTTGGGATAAAAACCTGATGCCTGTTACGGAAGTGCAGCAAAGAGGAAACACGTACGACTGAAAGGGCGTTTATGTTGAGTACGCTGTAGGCAACAGCCTTAATCCCGCAACTGTGTGTAAAGAAAACGTTGTCTTATCTTCCGACGGAGCATATACAACAAATCCAAAAGAGGTAATATACATACCCGCATTGAAAGTTATGGGAATTACCATGGATATACAGGATTATAACAGATATAAAAAAATTACAACAAACGGAATTTATACTATGTCGGGAGAAGAGTTTGAATTTAGTACTGACATAAAATAGCTTTAAGGCAGTACAGGTGAATTTACCTGTACTGCCCCCTAAAAAAGGAGAATAATATTATGACATTTTTAAGAAGAATCAGCAGTTTATTTATTATATTATTTGTAATATTAAGCTGTAATTTAATATGCTTTGCCGTCAGCGACGGTTATGAATCGTATGACGTTATGAACGTTTTTTCGGATTACTATGACCCCTGGGGAAACAATGTTTACCGCAATCGTGCATTTGCGTCTATCGGTCCTGACGGCTGGATAAAAATACCGCAGCTTGATTTTACCGATGGAATAGGCGCAGTTGAACTTATGATTGCCACTGTCCCCGAACATTTGGGTTCTATTGAGGTTTATGTTGATTCAATTGACGGAGAATGTATAGGCTCCGTTCCGATCGTATGTTCAAACGATTGGAATAATCCGGTAAAAAGCTATGGCAGATTGGTAAGCAATATTGAAGGTGTTCATGATATTTATTTTAAATATATTACCGCTACCTGCAATTTTTTCAGTTTTCAATTTTTTCCGAAAGCGGCAAATCCCGTTAATTTTATATATGAAGGCAGCGTTAATTATTCCGACGCCTCCAATACGGAATATCGTGAAGATATAGCGCTTATGACGCAGCTCGGACTATACGATATATTTACGCAGGGGACCTTGGAGCTTTATGAGCCTGTAACAAGAGGCGAATTTGCGCATATTTTGAGTACTCTTGTATGTCGTTATGACGACGGAGGCGAAAGCGCATTCAGTGATATAGAAGACAGCGATTACAAAAATGATATAAACACGCTTTATTCCATGGGTGTGATTGGAGATTCGGCGGATAAAAAATACAACCCGAACGAATTTATGAAACTTGATGATGCCGTTACGATGGCATATCAGCTTTTGGGATATGATTTACTTCCCGAAAAAATAGCAAAGCAAGAAAAATACACGGCGCAGAAATCACTTGTTTCGGGTATTGATGTAACATATGTACTCAATAGGGGAACACTGGCAAGATTTATACATAACCTTCTTTCTTTAAATTATGTAAGCCCCGATTATGTAAAAAACGATTATCCGTATTATAATATTTTTAAAGACGGAATTTTATCGGCAACAAAAGGAATAAAATATTCATACGGTATTGTAACTGCCAACAGCAACACACAGCTTTATTCCGCCGTTTCCGATTTGGCATTCGGAAATATTGATATAGACGGCAAACGATACAATACGAATAATAATGTTTTGGATAATCTTTTGGGGTATGGTGTTGAATACTATTATAAAGATGACGTATGCTATGCGGCAATAGTCGATAAAAAGACAGAAGCAGAAACAATATCCACCAAGGATTCTGATATAAAAAAGATTGATTTTGATAAAATCGTATATACACAGAATAAAAAAGATAAAACAATAAAAATTTCAAAGAATACGGCTGTTATATATAACGGTAAAGCGGTTGATTTTGATTTTTCCGAGGAGCTTTCCAAAAGACCGTATAAAGGCACGATACGATTAATAAAAAATAAGAAAGGCAATGACGTAATAATATTTGATGAATATGAAAATATAGTAATAGACGCAAAAAGCGATACAAGAATTTCGGATAGATTGGATACAAGTAAAAAATACGATTTTACCAATAATACAAAGTATGCTATATTCAGCGAAAATATGAGCTGTTTAATGCGAGAATTTAACAGCGGAGATGTTGTATTGGTATACGAAAGCAAAAATAAAACAGGTGAAAAACTGTTAAGCTTTGTTAAAAGCAATAACGAAATAAGAGGACTTGTTACGGAGATAGATAATGACGATTATTACATAGATAATACAAAATGTAAAGTTGCGTCAGAGGCAAATCTTAATATTACAGCAGGTCAGAGCGGAGTATTTTATCTAAATTCTTTTGGGGAAATCGTAAAATTCACACCCGAAGACAGTGAGCTTTCGGTAGGTTATTTTGTCGATTACAAGAGTAAGGATAAAAACTTCGAAAAAGGCGGTATGGTAAAGATTTATAACGACTCGAGCAAAGAAGAAATTCTTACGTGGGAAGACAGGGTTATTATAGACGGAGAGCGATATACAGAGCCTGAAAAATTCATGGATAAGATGTCGCTTCTTGAAAAAGACACTCTTATATGTTATAAAAAAGATGAAGACGGAAAACTGACGCTTATAGATACATATATTACAGTCAAGGGCGGCGCAAACGATAAATTAAGAAAATTAAATAATACCGTTGTGAGCGGTACGTATTATAACAGAATAAATTATGTTTCGGGAGGAAGAACGAAATATATAATTCCCAATAATTCAAAAATGTTTATAAAATGGTCAATCGGCGTTGATGAGCTGATAACCTGCGATAAGAATACCGATTGGCTTCCTAATAATCAGACATCAAGCATAGACGTTTATAATATGGATCCATCTACGCAAATTGCATCTTTGGTTGTATGGAAGGGTAGACAAATACAGTATAATGACGATATAATGATATTTGAACAGAAAAGCAAAAGGGTAAATGCCGACGGAGATGTTGTCGATTATATTGGGGGATATGTAAACGGAAAATATGTTTCTTATGATATAAACGAAGCCTGGTATGACCAAAATGCAAATGCAAAAAAGACAATTAACGAACTTGCCGAGGGGGATATATTTGCGTATAAGCTTTACAATTCTGAAATAGTAAGCTGTGAAGTTATATATTTTGCGGATGGCAGCGCAAGCAAAAACGGTGTGAATGCCGTTCTGGGAACAACAGGCTTCTGGGGTTACGGAGGACAGGATTTCAACTGTATAAGAGGAACAGTTGCGGCTCGTGACGGCGATTATCTGGTGATAAACGAAAAAAACAGCACAGAGCAGTCTTATATAGCGACTGCAAGCGTGAAGACGTCAAGGATAAAAAATAACGGAGGCACATATACCACGCTTGCAAACGTTGGTTCGGATTCTGTTGCGGTAGGCGATGAAATTATAGTTTTATATATTTATTCAAAGGTTGACGACATAATTATAATAAACAATTAAGGAGAATGATGAAATGAAAGTGATTAAAAAATTTTTCTGTATATTTACGGTGTGCGTTATAATGCTTTCCTTGGGAATCATTACTGCATCTGCGGACAATATCGATATTAAGCTTGATTTTAACAACAGCGATAATTCTTTAATTGTTTCGGGAACCTTGAACAGCGTAAAGGGGAATATTCCTCTAAACGCAATACTTAAATACAACAATGAAATTGTGGATATAAAAACTGCAAGGTCGGTTATCGAAAACGGCGAAGCGATATTTAATTTTGAACCAATAAAGTTTTCAGACAGCAAAGAAGGCGGAGAGTATATTGTAACCGTTTCCTCCGATGTATTGAGAATATACAAGGATATTCCATATAAGTATGCGTCTTTGATGAGTATATTTGAATTTATGACATCTCTTAGCGAATATATGAGCGCGAAGGACAAAGAACAAATCGCAGCGCTTTTAAACAATTCTTTGAATATTCTTCAAAACAGTAATGAATATTTAGGTCTGTCGGAAGGCGCAAAGCTTGACTGTGTAGATATTATTATGGGAAACACTTATAATGTTCCCGAAAACTGCAGTACTTCAGCAAATAAAAAAGCATTGCGTACGGAATTCGGGAAATTTGAAGCTGACCTGTATTCGGCGATTGCCATAAGCTCGTTCGGCTCCTGCAAAAATACCGAGGAATTAAAGAACAATATAGAAAAGTATGATCAAATTATAGGATTTAACGAAGATAACGATGTAACGGAGGAAAAGGAAACACAGCTTTACAAATATGTGCAAAAGGCTTATTCTTACAGTGATTTTGCAAGCTTTGTGTCAAAAAAATCGCCCTTTAAAACAAAAGAAGAGGTACTGAAAAACGTTTATGAACAGGCGCTCCTTACGGTTGTAAAAAATGCACATTCAAGTCAAACAAAAATAATAATGGATGAATTTAAAACGTTGTTTCCGATAAATGAAACAAATTTGAAGCGTATTTCGTCTTCCAAACGAGAAGCGGTGTATTTAAGCGTTGCAAATAAAATATATGACAGCTGTACGGCGCTGACTGCGGCGTTCGATAACACTGTTTTAAATGAGATAAAAAAAGAGAATCAAGGCGGGAACAGCGGAAGCGCCGGAGGCGGCGGAGGAGGCACGTCGGGAAGCAAAAGCAATACTTCATACAGCCCGGGTAAGCTTACGCCTGCCGAAAACACAGAAACCAAACTTGCGTTTGACGATATAAAGGACGTTTCGTGGGCGCATAACGCAATAAATTATTTGTACGAAAAAGGAATAGTAAACGGCAGAGATAAAAATAAATTTGAGCCCATGGGCAATGTTACAAGAGCGGAATTCATCAAAATGACAGTATCTGCATATTTTCCCATGCTTAAAGCTGACGGAGAGATTTTTTCCGATGTGAAAACGGAAGATTGGTTTTCGGATTATGTATACACAGCATATAAAAACGGTCTTGTAGTCGGAAACGACGGAAAATTCAATCCTTATGACAATATTACCAGAGAGGATATGGCTGTTATTTTATATCGGCTGATTGCAAAAAACAATACGGCGGCAAGCAAAAGTTTTGCGGATAATGATGAAATAAGCGCTTATGCGCTTGACGCTGTTTATACTTTGTGCGAAATGGGTGTAATAAAAGGTATCGGAGATAATATGTTTGCTCCGAAACAAAATGCAACAAGAGCACAGGCGGCACAGATGATTTATAATATTCTGAAACTTTAAAAAAACATTGGAGAGTGTAATATGAAGCCATTATATATAATTGAAGACGAGCCTTTAATGCTGAAATATTATTCGGGATTTATAGATTATGAATCGTTGGGAATAAAAGTTGCGGGCCTTTTCAGCGATGCTGAAAGTGCGATAGATGTAATAAGAAAGACCCCCGGCATAGTTGTAACCGATATAAATATGCCCGGAATGAACGGTCTTGAACTCATAGAAAAGCTGAAAATGGAAAATAACGGTTCTTCTTTTATAGTTTTGAGCGGTTATGATGATTTCTATTTAGTTAAAAAGGCATTTAAACTTGGTGTTGTGGATTATTTATTAAAGGCTGAAATTAATGAAGAGGTGTACACAAAGCTGTTAAAAAGGATAATTATGTCTGAAAATATAAGCCTGAGCGAATCCGCTTTTACGGCAAGCAGGGACGACCTTGTAAAACAGCTTTTGTGGGGACATATTTTTGAAGATTCAAAATATGACAGAATAAAGCTCAAAAAAAATTCTCCAAAAGGAATTTTGGTTTCAAAAATAACGAATTGGAATGAAATTGTTGAAGAAGAATGGGGCGGCGATAAGGAGCTGCTCCAATGCGGTGTGCAAAATATAATAAGCGAAGTTATGGCTGAATATGAAAACTGCGAGTTTTTCTTTGATTCATACGATAAACTTATTTTAATTATCGAATGTGAAAAAACACAGGCGGAGACCACTGTGTTTGAAATCGCAAGAAAGATAAAAGAAATTTTGGAAAAAATTTTTGATTATCATATATGCTTTGGATTTTCGGGAGTATCCTCCGAAAGAAAAGATTTGCTGAAATTTTTGACGGAAGCGGAACAAATGGTTAAATATTCTTTTCTGACAGGAAGGCAGTTTAATGTATATAAAGAAAGCTATGGCGAAATACCGCCTGCGGATACGCTGAAAATGAAAAAGAAATTTTTGAATCAGCTTGCTTTTTTGGGAATGAAGGAAAAGTTTGAAATTGAAAACGAAAGCGACTTTTTTCCGAACAAATTTTCTCCGGAGGATACTGAAAATATCATAAAGCTATATACGGAATATCTGTCGGCATTGAAAGATAATTTCGGGAAATACGGTATCGCTTTCCCGAAAACGGAAAGCGGTTATTTTTACAGAACGAGCGCTTCGGAACTGTCGCGGTATATCATATCAAAACTATCCGAAATCAATTCAAAATTGCGCTCTCAGGAAAATATAATGCAGGTCATAGAAGAATATATTGAGAAAAATTATGCGTATAACATAACTCTGCAATCAATTGCGGGAAAATTCAATATAGACTATTTTTACTTATCGAGAAAATTTGTATCGCACTTTGATATGTCATTTCGTAAGTTTATAAATAAAGTAAGAATGGAAAAAGCAATGGAACTTATTAAAAAAAGCGATTATAAGCTAAAAGATATTGCAGAACTTGTGGGATACGAAAACTATGAAAGCTTTTCCAAAACTTTTAATAAACATTTCGGAAAAACTCCGACAGATTTTATGAAAATGAGGGACAGCCTATGATAAAGCGTATATCGTTTAAAAATAATATCATATCAAGGATTATGTGCGTTTTTTCCGCTGTAATCATTTTTATAATGGCGTTTTTTTCCGTGAATGTATACAATAACGGAAAAAATTCCACGCATGAACGTTATATGCGTGAGAATCTGCAAAAGTTTCAAGTCGTTGATAAAGAAATTTATAAAAATGTAAACGAAATAAATATGATACTGAAAATGATGAACAACAATCCTGAATTTCTTCGCTATGTGGAAAATAAAAACTGTAACAATGCCGAATTTTCAAATATCGTAACCGAATATATAAAAAATGTTGATTTTATAAAAAATGTTGCGATAATTACCGATGACTGTTTTTTTTCGCTTAATCCCGAAGATGATTCGACAACTGCGCTGCAGATGAAAATGCTTTATAATTCCATTGATATAAGACCGGGAAAACTTTCGTGGTTCGGCAGGAATAAAACGGAGCTTATAACGGGGGATAATATTATCGTTGCGGCGAGTAATTTGAGTGAGTACGGTTTTAACAAAAACAAAAAAATGGTTTACTTTTTCTTGGATGCGCCGAGCTTTTTTAATGTTTTTGGGGATTTTATAAACGAAAACGAATTTTTTGCCGTAATAGACGAATCGGGAAATCTAATATATACTACAAACTATACAAAGTGGTATGAGCTTTTTCTTTTGAATTTTGAAAATTCGGCAAAGATAAACGAAAGCTCAAATGTGTTTTTTAATTACAAAGATGATTTGATATCGTCTTTTGCGTCATCTGCCAATTCTTTAAAATATATAAGAATTTCAACCGAAGAAAACTATAATAAAGGATTAAAGGCTATTATCTATTCCACTACTCTTTTGGGTCTGCTGCTGTTTATTATAGTATTTTTTGTTTTTTATTTATATGTAAGGAACAGTATCAGAGTAGGCACGAAGGATATGATAGATAATATAAAAGAAAAGGAGGAGGAAAGGCGGATAGCCGAGCTTAAGGCTGTTACATATCAAATAAATCCGCATTTTCTCTATAATACGCTTACGGCAATAAAAATGGTTGCGCTCATGGAGAAAAATTACAGTATTGCCGAATCGCTGACGCTTTTGAACAAAGTGCTTAAGGATACGCTTTCTAAAGCGGGCAAGCTGATATCCGTCTGTGAAGAAGTGGAAAACATAAAAAATTACGTTCACCTTATGAATATAAGATATGAAGGGAAAATAAATATTGAATACGATATTGATGAAGATTCAATCAATAAGCATATAATAAGCTTTATAACACAGCCCATAATTGAAAATGCAATTCAGCACGGTATATCGAAAAAACTTAAAAATCCTGATTATAATTCGCAGATAATTTTCTCCACAAGATATGAAAACGATGTGCTTTATGTCGAAGTTTTTGACAACGGAATGGGTATGAGCAAGGAAAAAACAGACGGCTTGTTTATCAAAAAGGACGAAAGTAAATCCTATAAATCAATAGGATTGAGAAACATCTATCAGAGATTGAAAAGCAGTTATGGCGACAACTGCGGAATTAAGGTCGAATCCGAAGAAGGACTTTATACAAAGATTACCCTTTATTTTTCGGAAGAAAATAACAGTAACTGAAAGGAAGACTATACATGAAAGAAATATTTATTTCATTGTCGGGCAGCGACAACGGCGAAGGCACGATAAAAAAACCGTTTAAAACGTTGGAGAAGGCGGCGCAATTTGCAAAAAATATGCCCGGGAATGAAGAAGTTTTTATAAATATAAGAGGAGGACGGTACTTTTTTAAAGAATCCTTTGTTTTGAATAAAGATAATAGCGGTGAAAAAGACAAGAGAGTTACATACAGAGCCTACAATAATGAGAAAGTGTATTTTGACGGAGGCATAATACTGGATTCGAGTAAAGCTGTTCCGATTACCGATGAACGCGTAAAAGACAGAATAATCGATAAAAATGCTATCAAAGAACTTTTGGAAATAGACTTGTCGGAATATGATATAATTTACGGTAAATACGGAACAAGAGGGTTCAGCCGTCCGTATGTTCCGGCTCCACACGAGCTTTTTATCGACGGTGAACCGTATGATGTTGCCCGCTATCCGAATAAAGGGGAGGAACTTATTCCCCTAAAGGAGGTTATAGACAGCGGAAGCAGTCCGTTTGAAAAAGAATTTGATATGCGCCCCGCAACATTTCGTTACGAGGATGGGAGATGCGATTTTTGGAAAAATGCAAAAGGGTTTTATGTTTCGGGATTATTTTTTTGGTGTTTTGCGGACGATACTCTGGAAATAGCGAATATCGATACAAAGAACAAAACTCTTACAACGGTTTTACCGCACCTTGCAAGCTTTAAAGCGGATTCCTTCACCTCCTGGTATGCTGTGAATTTATTGGAAGAAATTGATATGCCGGGGGAATATTATGTTGACAGCGAAAATAAAAAACTTTATTTTTATCCCAAAAGAGATATATCGAAATCACTTATACAGCTGTCGGTATTGGATAAACCGCTTGTCGTTTTGAAAGACGTGTCTTTTGTGAGTTTTGAAAATATTATTTTTGAAAATTCGCGCGGAACGGGTGTTTACATAGAAAACGGTGAAAACTGCATTATAAAAAATTGTGTATTCAGAAACCTCGGAATGGTCGGCGTGCAGATTGGAAAAGGCGCGACACCGCTTCCCGAGGGAAAACATAATGCTCACGGAATTATGGCGGACGGAGTGGAAAATCCTAAAAGCGCAAGTGAAGTAATAGGCTCTTGGCATGAAATGCTTTATCAATTTGCCGCATGGAACAACGAGGGCGGAAAAAATCACGGAATAGAAAACTGCGAAATATATCATACTGCAACGGGCGGTATATTGCTGGGTGGAGGAGACCGAAAAACATTGACGCCTGCGGGAAACTATGTTAATAACTGCGAAATTTTTGAGGTGAATCGCCTTGACAGAACATATAAGGCAGGCGTGAATATAAGCGGTGTCGGAAACAGAATTTCAAATTGTAATATCCATAATATGCCGGGATTTGCGATTTATCTCCACGGAAACGACCATATTATAGAATATAATAAAATATATGAGGTAATAACGGAAGTTGCCGACGCAGGCGCAATATATTGGGGAAGAGATTTAAGCGAAGTCGGAAATATCGTTAGATATAATTTTATATATAATATACAAGGCTTGCAGAAGCCTTCAACAGGAGTATGCGCGGTGTATCTTGATGATTATTCGTGCTTCAATGCTGTGTATGAGAACTATTTTTATAATATAACTCAGTATAAAAACATAGCTCCCTTTGGTACTGTCTTTTGGAATTGCGGAGGTCAGACCTCCGTAAACAACAATATTTTTATAGATTGCGACAGCTCTATGAATCCGAATAGCAACGGCACCCACGGAATTTCACAAATGCTCCATACGGACGAACTTCATAATAAGCGTGTTCATACTGCGGATAATGACGATATGTCGGGTGTTGACGTAACAAGCGAAGTATGGAGAAACAAGTATCCGTATCTTTACGAGCTTTATACGGGAACATATCACAATGAAATTATGTGCTGGAATAACGTTGATATAAAGAATAATTATAAAATGTTTAAGGATAAAAACAACATGGATTTTACCGTTGTCGGTGATGAACTTAAAGATATAGCAACCATGTATGTTTATGATAGCCTTATGAATGTTGATGAAGAAAGAATGTTTTTCAAAATTGTCGATTTCGGAAAAATCGGCAGAAAACAGACCGCGAAATAACCAAATTAAGCCGAGCGTTAAAAAGTTCTGTTGCGTAAATAGTCAATTATTATAAAACAGTAGTATGCCTAAGACAGAATCGCAAAAGCAGAAAGGATATAATTTTTTAAAAAAAGTTTCAAAAGTATTGAATTTTCTTTGAAAAAGATGTATAATATTTTTGGAGAAGCGCGTATAATAAAAAGCCACGATTGTGTCCAATGAAACACACGAACGTAGGTTGATTTTTGTGCAGTTGTATGGTATAATAAAGTAAAAAATCTTATTGTGAGAGGAAAAAGAGGTTATGAAAAAGAAAATTGCTTTTATACTGAGCATATGCACGGTACTTTGTTCCACAGGCTGCGGAGATAGGCAGACGGGCTCAAATGCAGATGGAAAAACTACTTTAAAATGGATACTTTCAGGACCGGGACTTCAAAAGGATTCGGCTGAGGTTTGGGCAAAGGTGAATGAAAAACTAAAGACGTATGACGGTCTTTCCGATACCGAGCTTTCAATTGAAGTATTTGATAATGCCGATTACCAACAGAAATTCCTGCTGCTTCAAACGAGCGGACAGCAGCTTGATATAGTACAGACGTACGGACTTGACTATCACAAGGAAGTGAAAAACAAAAGCTTTATTGCGCTTGATGATTACATAGCGGGAACAGACGCGTTCAAGGACGCCTTTCCCGACTGGTTCTGGGATTACGCAATTATTGACGGCAAACGTTATTATGTACCGAATTACCAGATTTTGACGAATGCGGACTATTCGTTCTATACGCAAAAAGAGCTTTCCGATAAATATTGGGACATAAAAAAAGCATCCGAAACATTCTGCGCAGAGGCTACGTTTACGGATAAATGCTGGGATGTCGTAGAAGAATATCTTGATACGCTTTCAAAAAACGGTCAGCTGAAAATGGGATATATGCCGCTTGATTCGCTTACGTTTACGCTGAATAAAGGCTATGAATCGGTTGTAACAAGATTTTTAATAAAAATGGATGACCCTGAACATAAGGTGCTTTACATGGATGAGCTCCCCGAAAGAATAAATTCGTTTAAGAGAGTTTCAAACCTTTATAAAAAAGGTTATATCAGAAAGGACATATCAAGTATAGCCGATTCCGATACGGCTATGGGATCGAAGGACGGCTATACGCTGTGGCACGGCGGCACGAATATAGACCCCGAGAGATATGAAAACCAGCTTAAAACCACTTCGGAAAGATACGGCTTTGAGGTTGATGCCGCAAGACTTTCAAATTATGATTATATTCCCTCAGTTAACGCGGCGGGCGGTACGGCAATAGCCGTAAGCTCCAAGAATCCCGATAAAGCTTTTAAGGTTATAACGCTTATGAATACTAAGAGCGGAAAAGACTTGTATAATATGATGGTTTACGGAATCGAGGGAGAGCATTACGATGTTATAAGCGATAATGTCATAAAACCGAAGGATTATCAGGTGCAGGGCGATTCCGCCTCAAGATACGGTCTTTACCAATGGAATGTAGGAAATGCGAAATATGCGTTTGTTCCCGAAAGCGATTCCGTAACGACGCCTGAAAAGATTGATGAATGTAATACCGCCGATAATGTAAAGAGGTCGTCTCTTATGGGCTTTGTAGCTGATACATCGTCTCTTACAACAGAATTGGCGCAGATTAATTCTGTATTTGAGGAATATAAGGACTTAAACAGAGGAACATATTCCGATGTTGACAAAACCTACAACGAATACATGGATAAGGTAAAAAAAGCAGGAATGGAAAAGGTTAAAGAAGAATTACAGAAGCAGGTAGACGAATTTTTTAAGAATAAAAAATAATTAAAGAGCGCAGGCTGCAAAATGCGGTCTGCGCAGTACTAATTAATTTTGCTGCTTCTTCGGAGGAGTTTTCATGTATAAAATTGTGATTGTTGACGATGAAAATTTTAATTGTGATATAATAATCAATATCATAAAGGAGCGTACAAAGGATTTCGAGGTTGTAAAAGCTTTTGATGTATCGTATGAAGCACTTGATTATATAAAAGAAAACTATGTCAATGTTGTTATGACAGATATAAAAATGCCCGGAATGTCAGGCTTGGAGCTAATAGATAGGGTGAGAAAAATAAATCCCGATATACAGTTTATAGTTTTCAGCGGTTTTATGGATTTCGGATACGTTCATAAGGCTTTAAAATATCATGTCGAAAATTACATTTTAAAACCGCTTGATATCGACGAGCTTACGGAAACACTCCATAATATCAAAGAAAAGCTTGACCAAAAGTATGAGCTTATATACTCGATGGAGAAAAAAGCCGATATAACGGAAAAGTTCTTCTTAAATCTTATAACCCCCGATATGTTTTCGGAGGAAAACGAGGTAAAAAAAGCGTTTACTTCGCTTGAACTTCCGCTTGATTATAACAATTCATTCGGCTCTGTATTTTTTGTACGCATCGAAAATTTTGAAAAGCACATAATAAAAAACTGGAAATACAGTGAGGGCGGACTTCATACGGCGCTTAAGAATATTTTCAAAATAGCTTTCGGATATAAATATGTCTATCTTGTAACAAATGAAGAGAATATGCTCTGTTTCTTTGCTTTTTCGGATAAAATCCGATGCACGGCAGAGGATATTGTTCAAAAGTTTAAGGAGATTTTAGATATTGACGCAGATGTTGTTACGGTTTTGAATTTCAATAAAATATCAGAAATTCCCAATATGGTAACGGATACGGAAAATATATACAAAAACGAGGAGCTTCCCTTGGAAAAGCTTAAGAAAAAAATACGTATTCCGAAAAATAATCCTGTTTTCGATAAAATATTTGAATATATTAACGAAAATTATATGTATGATATAGTGCGTGCCGACGTTGCAAACCATGTTTTTTTGGAATCAACGTATTTTTCAAAGCTTTTTAAGAAAAATATCGGCGTAACGTTTTATGATTACCTGCTGTATGTACGTATAACGAAGGCGGTAGAGCTTTTGTCGGTAAAGAAGAATATTACCGAGGTGTCAAGTCTTGTAGGTTACAGCAGCTTCAAATATTTCTGCAAGAAATTCCAGCAGTTGACTTCATACACACCTCATGAATATAAAAAGAAACTTTTGGAGAACAGAAATGACGGATAAAAAAACCGTATTTAAAAAACGAGAATTTTGGAAGAGTAACGTGCTTTTGAAAAAAACGCTTGGCATTACTCTTCTTGTTTTACTTTTTATAGTTATTTTAAGTATTGTTTTTTATAGCAGCGTAATCAAAAATTTTGAAAACCACATTTTATCCTCCGAGCTTTCAGCGCTTGAAAATAATGTAAAAATGACGGAGAATATATATACGGATATAAAAAATATGCTCCATATTTTGGGAAGCGATAACGACGTACAGTTTTGCTTTTCATCGGAGGCTCCGAAAAATACAAATTCCGACTATAAGCTCGGTATTCCCGAAAAAATCCATACGCTTAAAATTCATAACGATTATCTGAACTCTATTTATATTTATTCAGAGGCGCAGTCGACGTTTTGCACCTCTGAATACGGCTTTACGAACCTTAATGATTTTTCCGATAAGGACTGGCTGTATTTTGTAAAAGACAGAAAACAGCCCAATGCCGGGATAGCCGTTTATCCGAGAGCAATCGGAAATTCATATCCGTATGTCATAACCTTTATAAAACAAATGACCATGAACGGCAAAAAATGTGTAATCGTTGCCAATGCCGATTTTATGAAGCTTGCGGCGGCGGCAGGTCTGGACGGCATTAAAAATTTTTATATCATAAACGGAAACAGAATCATTTACAATGCTTCGATGAAAGAATTCGGAGAACCGGTTTCCAACGATAAAATTTTATCAAATGCAAATCTTCGGGACGAAAAGATTTCCCGTTTTTATAGAGTCGGACATGAAAAATTCGTGCTTTCTGCAATGAAATCCGCCGATTACGGGTTTTATTACGTAAATGTCATGACCTCCGACAAATACATGAACGGAATGTCGAAAAACAAGAGATATTTTTATGTTTTTCTTATATTTATTTTTATATTCGGCGCTTTTATAATTTACAGATATGTAAAAGCTTATTATGAGCCGATTAAATCTATGGAGGCTCTTATAGAAAACAATTCCGTTCGGGACATTAATTACGTGTCTCCCGAACTTAAAAAGCTTTCCGAAAAGATAACCCGGTATCTTAATTCCAATTTTGAACTGAAGCAGGCTCTCAACGAAAGTCTGGCTGATATTGAAAGACTGCAAATGCAGGCTTTACAGCTCCAGATAAATCCGCATTTTATTTTTAACGTTTTAAACAGCGTGTATATGCAAAGTATAGCGGATTTCGGCCCTGAGCACAATACCACAAAAATGGTTCTTCTTTTTTCAAAATATATGAAGTATGTTTTGGACAGCGATTATTCAACAGCAGATGTTAAGGAGGAAATTTATTATACAAAAATATATGCGGAGCTTATGAAATACCGATATAAAAAGCTCGGCGGAGTTATCTGGAAAATAGACGAGACGCTTGGCGAGCATAAAACCCTCAAGCTTATTCTTCAGCCCTTGATAGAAAATTCTATATATCACGGTATCTCCTTAAAAAAAGATACGGAAAGCATGATTGTGGTTGAGTGCGCCTCGGAAAATAATTTTTTGATTTTTTCGGTCAGCGATAACGGCGTGGGTATGAGCGAGGAAAAAATTAACCTGATAACGGAAAGCTTTAAAAATACGGATTTTCTCGATTCAAAGCATATCGGACTTAAGAATATCAATCGCCGTATACGGCTTGCTTACGGCAGCGACTTCGGATTGGAAATAAAAAGCAAACTTGGCGAGGGAACTCAAATCAAAATCAAGCTTCCTCTTATAAAATAAAATCAATAGGATTCAAACAATATCGGGTTTGGATTGCATACTTTTGACGGCTTTAGCCGTCTTTTTTTGTGCAAAAAGCCACGATTGTGCACAAAAAACACACGAAAAGGCATATATTTTTTTGTTTTTTTGTGATAGAATGATAATAGCATAAGAAAGAGGGTTATTGAAATATGGAACTAAAGGGTAAAAAAATAAATTTTTTGGGAGACAGCATAACGCAAGGCTGCGGAACTTCAGACGAGAGTAAAATCTTTTTTAATCTTCTGAAGAAAGAAGAGGAGCTTGCAGAAGCTCGGGGCTACGGAATAGGCGGCACAAGAATAGCTCACCAGGAGCCGGTCGATTTTGGAGAAGCTTTTAGTGTACGCTATAAGGAGATGGACGACGACGCCGATGTTGTTGTGGTTTTCGGCGGCGTAAACGATTACGGACACGGCAAAGCGCCGATGGGAGATTTTTCCGATAAAACCGTTAATACGTTTTACGGCGCGTGCCGTGTACTTATAGAAGGACTTATCGAAAAATATCCGAAAAGCGAGATTGTATTTATGACTCCGCTCCATTGTCAAAAAGAAGAAAACAGCGAAGAAAAAAAGGAACGGGGAACGGAATTTGCATGGGCGGCATATCCGCTGAAAAAATACGTTGAAGTCATAAAAGAGGTATGCGGATATTATGCGATACCCGTTTTGGATTTATATTCCGTAAGCGGTATACAGCCAAACGTTGAAATTATAAAGGAGCTTTATTGTCCCGACGGGCTTCACCCGAACGACGAAGGTCATATAAAAATAAAAAATAAATTAAAAGCGTTTTTGAAAAATCTTTAATGAAAAAAGTGAGGAAAGGTAAAACATGAAAAAAAGTAAGACACTAAAAAAAGATATTTGGATAGACAACCTGGAATATGCGCTTTTGGCGCTGCCTGCGGTTGTGCTTGTTTTTATTTTCTGCTATCTTCCTATGTACGGAGTTATAATAGCGTTTAAAAACTTCAATCCGAATTTGGGAATCTGGCGAAGCGAATGGGTTGGTCTTGCCAACTTTGAATTTTTCTTCACTTCACAGGACGCACTTCGGGTAACGAGGAACACAATTCTTTATAACGGCGGTTTTATTATAATCGACCTTATAATGGCGGTTATTTTGGCGCTGATGTTTTTTAATCTTCGCCGCCGCGCGCTTATAAAAACGTATAACACAATCGTGCTTATACCGAAATTTATGTCAATGGTTCTTGTTGCCTATATCGTATATGCGTTTTTGAATCCGATGTCGGGCGTTTTGAATCAAATAATTGAACTTTTGGGCGGAACGGGCATCGATTGGTATTCCGTACCGTCGGCATGGCCGTGGGTTCTTACGATTGTACATATTTGGCTTACGGTAGGTATGAACTCAATACTTTATTATTCGGCTCTTATGGGAATCGATACGGCGCTTTTTGAGGTTGCGACAATTGACGGCGCGTCAAAATTACAGATGATAACAAAGATTTGCATACCGCACCTTTATTCAATAATGTGTATAACCTCGATTTTGGCAGTCGGCGGAATATTCGGCGGAGATTTCGGACTTTTCTATCAGGTTCCGAGAAATATAGGAAGTCTGTATTCGACAACGGATATAATTCCGACGTACGTATTCCGAGGTCTGCAGGACGGCAATATGAGCATATCGGCGGCAATAGGCTTTTTCCAGTCGCTTGTGGGAATGATACTTGTTATAATAACAAATCTTATTGTAAAAAGAATTTCACCCGAAAACAGCTTATTTTAATAAAGGAGGCGGAATAAACAATGAAAAACTATACAAAGACAGGTCAGATAATATTAAACGCCGTATTTATTTTAATAAGCGCAGCGTACATATTTCCGCTTTTGCTTTTGATTTCAATTTCGCTTTCATCGGAGGCAAGCATAAAGGAATTTGGTTATACGCTTATACCTAAAGTTGTTGATTTCACAGCATACAGAATGGTTTTTAAACAGCCCGATACGATCATAAACGCATACGCTGTAACTATTGCGTTTACTGCAATTACAACGCTTTTGTCGCTTATTGTTATGGCGATGGTTGCCTATCCTCTTTCAAGAAAAAACTGTAAATTCAAAAATGCATTGAGCTTTTATCTTTTCTTTACAATGCTATTTTCGGGAGGCTTGGTACCGTCATACATAATTAATTCAAAGTATCTGCATCTTGATAATAACTTTTGGATTTATGTATTGCCCGCTCTTGTTTCGGCATGGAATGTTATAATAATACGAACATTTTTCCAGGGTCTGCCGTCTGAACTTGTGGAGGCGGCAAAGATAGACGGCGCAAGCGAAATAAAAATATTTTACAAAATGATAATTCCGCTTTCAACGCCTGTTTTGGCAACGATTGCGTTTATGACCTTGCTTGCAAAGTGGAACGACTGGAATACAACGCTTATATATATAAGAAACCCTAAATTGTATTCATTGCAGTATATGCTACAGAGAATACTGCGCGAGGCACAGTATATAAAACAGGTAGCAAACGAAGGCTCGGGGCTTTTCAATTCGGACGACGCACCGATAGAAAGCTACCGTTACGCAATGGCAATCCTTGCGGCAGGACCTATGCTTGTGATATTCCCGATATTCCAGAAATATTTAACGCAGGGTCTTGTTGTCGGCTCGGTAAAAGGGTAACGCACAAATCCAAGGGAAATACTCCGTATGGGCGACACTGCGTGAGCGCCCGAAAAAAACGGCGTCGCCGTTTCAAAATGTTGAAAAAAATAAAAATATATAAAACAAAGGAGACCATGGAACATGAAAAAAAGACTATTTTTAATCACGTTAATCACGGCGCTTGTATTCACAATGTGTGGATTGACGGCGCTTGCAGATGAAGAGACCTTGGCAGTCAGCGCATTCTATGCGACGGAAGACTGCATAGAGCTCGAAACAAACCTTGCAGTAACCTCTACACCTACGGCGGAAATTACAGACCGCTCGTCAAACGAAGTAAAAACGGCGAATGTTGCCGTTGAATCATCAAAGCTTTATGACAATGCAACACTGCTTACCGACAGCGACAATAAGCGTATTAAAATTACGCTTGCGGACGGAAAATATGATCTTTCAAAAAGCTATCTTGTAAAGGTAAGCGTTGGCGGAAGCGTAATTTTTGAAAAGATTTTAAGCTTTAACGTTCTTTTCCAAGACGATTTTGAAGGCTATGCCGATACGAACGCAATGCTTGCAAAATGGGATATGTTTAGAAAATTTCAAGGGACTTGGGATGATATGGCGGCTACGGAGGAATATATAGCGATTAATACCGAAGCAAACGGAAATAATCGCCTTGTATTCAAAAAACGCTACAACGGCTCGGTTTTGACAAACAAGGATGTTACAGTTGACACAAAGCAATACGATTCTTACGTTTTAAGCTATGATGTTGAAAATGCGAGAAAAGGTCAGCTCGGTACGTATGTAAATTGTAGTGTGCCGTGGGATTACTATACGGGTTATTCCGAATGGTCAACAGGTAATGTTACAAGAGTTTCATACGGAGAAGGCGAACAATATTGGGCAAACGATGAGCTTAAGGCTTTGGACGATACTAAAACAACAGTAACGCAGATTACAAAGAGAACAACAGCCGCAAGCGACGTTCAAAGATATTATTACAACGGAGTATTTCAGTGGCAGGTTCCTTCCGCATATAACAATAAAAGCTTTAAATATATAGGAGATACCGGTTACTTCGGCTTTATGGGAAGCACAGAAAATAACGTATCTGAAGACAACTATCTCTATCTCGATAATATCAAAGCTTATAAAGCGGTATGGGCAGAGCCTGTTGTAAACACGGTTGAGATTTCCGATTCCATGCTTTCCGCTAAATTTATAGAAATTGAGTATTCGAGTAATATAACGGCTGGGGGGG
>ERZ779725.686-NODE-686-length-21057-cov-2.516570_pt1 | contig 21057 bp, 21 predicted proteins | sample MGYA00511890_ERZ779725 | MGnify/ENA primary metagenome ERZ779725 (study PRJEB29588, sample SAMEA2148549) | human gut metagenome | biome: human gut; feature: human-associated habitat; material: faeces | place: Denmark | collected 2008/2010 ...
CAGACGTAAAAGAAAGCTCGTCTGCGGCTTAGTAAACGACAAAAAGCCTTTCGGTTAAAGATAACCGAAAGGCTTTTTTTTTTGCTTTAACTTATTTTTGCTCGGCTTTTGCAAGTTCTTCCTTATACGCCGCCATAATGCTGCCGATAAGGTATTCGCGCGTTTCGTTGTTAATCGCATGAGCAATGTCCTTATATGTTCCGTCGGAAGATTTTCTGCTCGGCATCGAAACAAAAAGCCCGTCTGCGCCGGCAATAATCTTCATATCGTGTACAACGAAACAATCGTCGATAGTAACGGAAGCAACGGCTTTTAACCTGCCGTCTCCTACTAAAGGTACAAGTCTGATTCTGACGTCTGTAATTTGCATGTGTTTGACTCCTCCATATCTTTTATCATTCATTATATGTTTAAGGCGCTCGAAGATTATTTGCCTAAAAACCGCAAGACGACAATATATTTGTTTTTACTTATGCCATAATCATACCATAGATTAAAAATAAATTCAAATTCTTAAAGCCTCTTTTTTTAAACTTTTTTTTAACTCTTCGAAAATTTTTTTAAAAAACTCGTAATTTTGACATTTTTTTTAATATAATATATAGACGACGGGTTTTTTATGGGCTTTCCTGTTAATTTTTCAAACAGAATTTATTTTATAGGCATTGGCGGAATAGGCATGTCCTCGCTTGCTTTCTTTTTGTCGGAAAGAGGCTTCAATGTTGCGGGGAGCGATAGAAACAAATCCGATATAACGTATAAACTTGAAAAAAGCGGAATACAAGTAAACTATATTCACAGTGAAGCTAATTTAAGACTCGACGATATGATTGTGTATTCTTCCGCAATAGCGGAAGACAATATCGAATATTCATACGCAAAACAAAATCATATGGCTCTTGTTTCGCGCGCGCGGCTTCTATCTTTGGTTTCGGATTGTTTTTCGCTTTCCGTCGGAGTAAGCGGAACTCATGGCAAAACTACGGTTACGGCGCTGATAGCACACATTTTAAAAGCCGCGTCCTACTCGTTTACGGCGTTTATCGGAGGAGAAGATAAAACGCTCGGAAGCTACTTTTCAAACGGTAAAACGCTTTTTTTAGCCGAAGTATGCGAATATAAGAAAAACATAAATTATTTTACTGCAGATATCGGTTTGGTTTTGAACGTTGACAACGATCATCTTGACAGTTATAAAAACTTTTCCGACATAAAATCGACTTTTGACGCGTTTTTAAAAAGGGCTGACAAAAAAATCGTATATGAGAATTGCGGGTTAGCCGGCATTACGTTCGGGTTTAAAAAAACAAGCGATTATCGCGCCGAAATAATAAGTTTTAAAAATGGCGTAACTGTTTTTACCGTATACGAAAAGAAAAAGAAGCTCGCTCGATTTTCCGTTAAACTAAGCGGCGGAAAAAACGTTCTGAATGCTCTTGCCGCCGTTGCCGTCGCACGCGAACTGAATATCGATAAAAATACAATTAAGAGGGGACTTTTAGAATTTGAAGGCGTAAAGCGTCGGAACGAAACTATAGGGAAAATAAACGGCGCACCGGTAATAGCCGATTACGCACACCACCCCGCGCAAATTGTCGAGCAATTAGACTTTCAAAAAAAGGGCTTGAAAGGAAAACTTTTTGTCGTTTTTCAGCCCCATACATATTCGCGAACGAAAAATCTGTTCAATCAATTTGTTGCCGCTCTTGTTTGCGAGGACAATTTATTCGTTTTTAAAACTTATGCCGCGCGTGAAAATTTTTTATCCGAAGGCTCTTCTTTAAGGCTTTGTAAAGCGTTGCCGAAATCCATTTACTATGATGACGAAAATAAGCTCTTTTCAAGGCTAAAAACGAGCGTTGAGGCTACCGATAAGGTTTTGATTCTCGGTGCAGGAGATATTTACGATAAATTCAAAAAACTTCTGAACGATTTTTCATAAAAAAAACTCGCTTTACGCGAGCTTTTTTTTATGAAAAATATCTTTGATTATCAAGTTTTAGGTATTTGATAAAAGTATAAACGGGCAAATTAAGTAAAATCAAAAGGGGATAGAACACCCATCTTAACAGCATTGCCGGGTCGGAAAAATCAATTTCCGCAAATATACAGCAACAGAATAGAACAAGGCAAAGGTTAAGCGTTATTATGATTATCAGTTCTATCGCGCTCTTAAACGTAGCGAGACTCGCTACCTTTTTATTCGGGTTAATAAGATACGCTATGCCGTAAGTAAGCGGGAAAAGTGCGCATGTAAGCACGAAAACAAGATAAGGAAGGTAGTTGAGTTTTGCAATTGATGCGGTCGTCAAGCCCAAAATAAGCGTTTCTATCGCAAGAATAGCAAAGTATTCGAGAGAAGAATGAAAAATAAGCTTATTTATCATTATGCGCCCTGCGTCTTTGCGCGTTTCTGCGGAAGATACTCTTACTCGGAAACCTTCCGCGTCGGCAAGAGATTTTATATCGGAAAAATCGTAGTAGGGATTATACGTCGTGCAGCTCTTTTCCGCTCTGTCGGACGGCAAATTCTTAGTTTTTTCTCTGATTTTTTGCTCGTTCCTCGATTGTTTTTCAGGCTTGCGCTTCTTTTGATGTTTAGCCTGTTCCTGCATTTCTTTCAGCTTTTCGTCGTCAATCGTAACCGTGTCGTGGAAAAAGCTGTTGACGTCCGTTCCCTCGGTGTAAACAAGCTCGCGGGGTTCTTCTTCTATCGTTTCCGGTTGTTTCTTTTTTTCGGGAAAAAGCTTAGAAAGAACCGTGCGATATTCGCGAGAGACAACCTTGTCTTCGGGATAAAAATCTTCTTTTTCTTCGACTTCTTCCGTTTGAGCGGGAGCAAAAGTCGCTGCAATCTGTTCTTCCTGTTTGCGTTGCGGCTCCTTTTCTTCCTGAATCGGATTTTCCGGCAAAGATTCTTGTTTAACTTCTTTTTCGGTTGTCTTTTCGCTGTCTACTATCGAAATCTGCTCGACAATCTCGTCATGTTTTGGTTCGGCGGCAGGCTTGTTTTGCTTATTTTGTTGCTCCAAAAACGTCTCATGCCCGGTTGTTTTTGCAACTTCGGGCTTTTGCGGCGTCTTTTTAAAGTCCGAATCGTCAAGAGGGTAGGACTGAGTGTAATCGAGGTATGTAAAGAGGTCGTAGCCGCCGTTTTTATCTTTGTCGGATTGTTTTTCCTTTTCGTCCAATTCTTTTGTTGTCGTTTGAGTATGCTTAGATTCGGAATTTTGCGCAGCGGAAGATGTTACGTTGTTTTCTTTCGGAGCCTGAGCTTTTTCTTCTAACGTTCCGTCAAGGAATTGCTTAAGCGTGTCCTCGGGCGAAATTTCTTCTTCCTGAGACACTTCCGGTGCGTCCGGCAAACTGATTATTGTTTTACTCTGTTTGTCTTCGTTTGCGGCGGGCGTCTGAATAAGCGTATCGATAACGCGGCGAGAAAAGCACCATCTGTCCTTGTTCTCGTCTATGTAAACTTTTCCTTTTTCCGTCAATTGGTAAAACTTCTTTCTACCTTCGGGCGTGGAAACTCTGTATTCGGTAACGTATCCTTGCTTAACAATTCTTTGTAAGCAAGAATAAAACGTGCCTTGTTTAAGCTCGAATTGACCGTCGCTTCGCGATTCGATTTCTTCTTTAATCTGACCGGTATGCTTATCGGAGTCGAGTAACGATAAAAGTATTATCGTATCGATATGTCCGCGTAGCATTTCGCTTGGAACGTTATCCATAAAAAGCTTCAAAATCCTTTGTTTATACTTACTAAAATTATATCATTTACTTTAAATATTGTCAATATGTTTTAAGCAATTTATCCGATACAACAATTAAAATTAAGTAATATTTTTATAAATATTCTCTTAGAATACGTTTTTTTATGTAGAATGCGTTTACAATGCCTTTAAAAAGTGCTATAATAATCTAAGTAAAGCTACAAAGTTTTTACGCATAGTTATATAGACTTGCAATTTACCGATACTTTTCAAGCAACGTAAAAACAACTAAAATCTCTTTTTATAAAAAGCATTTCTTTATTTTTTATTAAATTGCCTGTTTTGCTACGTTTTTATTATTATGACTGCGTAAAACCTGTATTTTACGCATAGATGTATTTGTCGCTATTTAGCCCCCTTTTTAAATAACGGAGAATTTTTTATGGCTAAGGATTACTTTACCGATCGAAAAATTAAGACTTTAAAAAAGCTCGACGCCTTTTTAGACGAGCTTCCTTCGTTTTGCCGCGATTATTTTTTAGGAATTGAAGCCGTGACTTCACCCTTAACGCGGATGAATTACGCTATGGATTTAGCGATATTTTTTGATTTTGTATCGAATAAGTACGATTTACCCGTTAATAAAATGGAAATATCGCTTTTGGACAAGCTAACTCAGATTGATATCGAGCAATTTTTGAGCTTTATAACGAGTTTTGAGTATAAAGGAGAACATCACCTCTGCAACGAACGCGCCAAAGCGCGCAAATTGTCTGCCGTGCGCTCTATGTATAAGTACTTTTTCAATCACGATATGATTATCGCAAACACCGCGGCAAAAGTCGCTACTCCTAAGCTTCATGAAAAAGAGATAATTCGCCTTGAAAATAACGAGATAAAAGAGCTAATCGAAACGGCAGAAACCGGCGACGGATTAAGCGAAAGACAGGCAAAATATCAAAAAAACACCAAAGTGCGTGACGTTGCGCTCATTACCCTCTTTTTAGGCACGGGTATCCGTATAAGCGAGCTTGTAGGGCTTAATATCGAAGACATTTTCTTTGATAATAACAGTTTTATAGTTACTCGCAAAGGCGGTAACAGAACAATTTTATACTTTACGGACGAAGTGAAAACCGCCCTTCTTGAATGGCTTGAATACAGAGCCTCTATCGAAGGTCTTATAGAGGATGAGCGCGCACTATTTGTTTCTCTTCAAAACAAGCGCATAAGCGTTAGAGCGGTTGAGAACCTCGTAAAAAAATATGCAAAGATTGTTACCCCCTTAAAAAAGATAACGCCGCACAAACTACGCTCGACTTTCGGCACTAAGCTTTACCGCGAAACCGGCGATATTTATATTGTCGCAGACTATCTCGGTCATAAAGATATAAACACCACGAAAAAGCATTACGCCGCCGTTTCGGACGATATGCGTAAGACCGCAATTAAAACGGTGTCGCTAAAAGACGATGAATGAGCTAAAATATAAAATTTCTAAAAATCACTTGATATAATCGTAAATTATAAGCATTATTATGACAGACGTAATTATAATTGAAACGAACTTGGAAGAAGAAAGACTTGACGAAACAATCGCCTTAATAGAAGCCGCAGACGGGATTGTTAAAGGCGTTGTCACTCAAAACGTGAAAGTTGTTACTCCTGCAACCTATATAGGCAAAGGCAAAGTGGAAGAAGTAAAACAAGCGGTAGAGGAAACCGGCGCAGAAGAAGTAGTGTTCGACGGTGAACTTACCCCCTCTCAAACTCTCAATATTTCCGACGTAGTCGGCGTACCGGTTATTACGCGGACTAACCTTATCCTCGACATTTTTGCTAAAAGAGCGTTTAGCAGCGAAGGCAAAATTTTAGTCGAACTTGCGCAGCTCAGATACATTTACCCTCGCCTTAAAGGTCGCGGCGATTCGCTTTCAAGACTCGGCGGAGGTATCGGTACGCGCGGTCCCGGGGAAACGAAACTCGAAACGGACCGTAGGCACATAAAAGGCAGAATACTTTCTCTTGAAAGATCTCTTGCGGATATTGAAAAACGCCGCAAGCTTTACGAAGAACGCCGCGCTAAAAACGCCGTTAAGTCGGTTGCGCTCGTCGGCTATACCAATACCGGTAAGTCCACCCTCTTAAACAAAATATGTAAGTCGGACGTTTTAGAAAAGGATATGCTTTTCGCAACTCTCGACCCGTCTACGCGTTACGCACGCATAAACGACAAAAAAATTCTTTTTACCGACACCGTAGGCTTCATTAAGGACTTACCCGAGGAGCTTGAAAAGGCTTTTGCTTCCACGCTCGAACAGGCAAAAAACGCCGACGTAATTTTAAACGTTGCTTCGGCTTCGGCAGATTTTACTTCACAGTTTGCCGTTTCGGACGAGTTTTTAGACAAAATGGGAGCATACGGAAAGAGAATATACGTTCTCAATAAATGCGACTTAGCCGAGCAAATCTGCCCCGAAAAGTACGTTCATATCTCCGCTAAATGCGGCGACGGCTTAGAAAAATTGAAGCAGACAATCTTTTTCGAGTTGTATCCAAACCGAAAAAACGATTGATAAGAACCGTAAAATCATAATTAAAAACATACGAAAAAGCCTTCCGCTTTTGTTAAGCGAAAGGCTTATCTATTTATAAGGAATGCAATCCCTAACCGTTTATTTATTGTACGGGTCAACGCCGTAAAGGCTTTGAACGTTTTTAGAGTAGTCGTTCATTTTAGAGGACTGCTTAATGTCAAGCCCGTCGTTAAACTCCGTTAAAGCGGCTTTTTGCGCTTTCGAAAGTTTTGACGGTACTTCGACGATAACAGTAACGTAGAGGTTGCCGTTACCGAGTCTGCCGCGAATACCTTTTCCGCGAACCATAATGACTTTTCCGCTCTGAGTCCCTTCGGGAATATCTACGTCAACAGGCGCGTCAAGGGTAGGAACTTTAACTTTCCCGCCCAACGCCGCAGTTGCGAACGAAACGGGAACTTCTACGTAAAGGTCAAATTCTTTACGCTTGAAGAGTTTGTGAGGCAAAACCTTGAACACGATTATAAGGTCGCCCGCCTCGCCGCCGTTCATCGAAGCCTGCCCCATTCCGCGTTTTTGAATGTAGCTGTTCGTGTCCGCTCCGGCGGGAACGTTGAACTTATACGTTGTGGAGCCGCTCGTGTAACCCTTGCCGTTGCACGCCGAGCATTTTTCCGTAATCTTTTTGCCGGTGCCGCCGCAATCGGGGCATTCACGTGTGGTTACGGTGCGGAAGAACCCGCCGCCGGAAACAAACTGAACCTGACCCGTGCCTTTGCACTTCGGACAAGTCGTGTAACTCGTTCCGTCCTTTGCGCCGGTGCCTTTACAAGCCGCGCACGGCTCGCGACGATTATACGTAACTTCTTTAGTGCAGCCCTTAGCCGCATCGAGGAAAGAAAGGCTCACTTCAATCGTTATATCCGCGCCCTTAGTCTGTCCGCGTTGCGTTCTTGCGCTGCCGCCGCCTGTAAATTGGCTGAATATGTCGCCGAAAATATCGGAAAATCCTCCGCCGTCGCCTCCGCCGAAGCCCGAAAAGTCAAACCCTCCCGCGCCGCCTTGCGAAGCGTAAGGATGTTCGAGTTCGTAGTCGTAAGCCGCGCGCTTTTGTGCGTCCGAAAGCACTTCATTAGCCTCGTTTATCTCCTTAAACTTAGCAGCGGCTTCCTCATCGCCGGGGTGAAGGTCGGGGTGATATTGCTTTACTAATTTTCTATACTGTGATTTAATTTCGTCTTCAGTGGCTTTTTTATCCACCCCGAGAATTTTATAATAATCCTTTGCCATAATTTTACCCTATTACCGATTTTTCGGGTAGCGACAATCCGCTCCCCGAAAACCGATTTTCTTGTAAACGCCTATTGTTTTGATTGAGGATTTCAATCTTTATCGACAGGCGTGTTTTTTAGCTTAGTTCTGGTGGAAGTCGCCGCTATCGTCCGCCGCGCCTGCTCCGCCGTTATTACCTTCGCCGTTTTGAGCCTGTTGCTGAGCGGCTGCCTGCTGATAGATTTTAGCGAACACGCCCTGAGCTTCGTTTGAAAGCTTCTCGGTAGCCGCTTTAATTCTGTCGGTGTCGTCGCTTGCAAGGTCATCTTTTGCGGTCTTTACGGCTTCTTCGAGCTTAGCTTTGTCTTCTTCGCTAACCTTATCGCCGTTCTCGCGCAAGGTCTTTTCAATCGAGAAGATAAGTCCGTCAAGTCCGTTCTTAGCGTCAACCGCTTCCTTTCTCTTCTTGTCTTCTTCCTCGTACTGTTGAGCTTCCTTAACGGCTTTATCGATATCCGCGTCGGAAAGGTTCGTGGAAGAAGTAATGGTTATATCGGTCGATTTGCCGGTGCCGAGGTCTTTTGCCGAAACGTGAACTATGCCGTTTGCGTCGATATCGAACGTAACTTCGATTTGCGGAATGCCTCTCGGAGCGGGCATAATGCCTGTAAGTTCGAATCTGCCGAGCGTTTTGTTGTCCTTTGCGAACTGTCTTTCACCCTGCAAAACGTGAATGCTGACTTCCGGCTGGTTGTCTACGGCAGTGGAGAACACCTGCGATTTCTTTACAGGAATAGTGGTGTTTCTGTCGATAAGTTTTGTGAATACGCCGCCCAAAGTTTCGATACCGAGCGACAACGGAGTAACGTCAAGCAAAAGCACGTCTTTAACTTCGCCGGAAAGTACGCCGCCCTGAATAGCCGCGCCGATTGCAACGCATTCGTCCGGGTTGATACCCTTGAACGGTTCCTTGCCGGTGACTTTACGAACGGTGTCCACAACCGCGGGGATACGGGTCGAGCCGCCGACGAGTATAACCTTGTCGATGTCGCTATAGTTGAGCTTAGCGTCCGCCATAGCTTTCTTCATCGGTTCGATTGTAGCGTTGACGAGGTCTGCCGTCAAAGCGTCGAATTTTTGACGAGTAAGCGTTTCGTCGAGGTGTTTTGCTTCGCCGCCTACAGCCGTAATGAACGGGATATTGATGTTGGTCGAAGTGAGAGTGGAAAGCTCTATTTTCGCCTTTTCAGCGGCTTCTTTAAGCCTCTGCATAGCAAGCTTATCGGTCGAAAGGTCTATGCCTTCTTTTGCTTTGAAGTTTTCTACAAGGTAGTCGATAATCTTCTTATCGAAGTCGTCGCCGCCGAGCATGCAGTTACCGTTGGTTGCCAAAACTTCGAATACGCCCTCGCCGATATCCATAATGGAAACATCGAACGTACCGCCGCCGAGGTCGTAAATCATAACCTTATGCGATTTGGTGTCTTTATCGAGTCCGTAAGCGAGCGCGGCTGCCGTCGGTTCGTTGATGACTCTCAAAACATTAAGTCCCGCGATTTTGCCTGCGTCCTTGGTAGCTTGACGCTGGCTGTCCGTAAAGTAAGCAGGGCAAGTGATAACCGCGTCCTTTACTTCGCTTCCGAGGTAAGCTTCCGCGTCCTTTTTGAGCTTAGAAAGAATCATTGCGGAAATTTCCTGCGGGGAATATTGTTTGTCGTCAATGGTGACTTTATAGTCGGACCCCATATGTCTTTTAATGGAGATGACCGTTCTGTCGCTGGTGGCGACTGCCTGTCTTTTTGCTATCTGTCCGACGAGCCTCTGCCCGTCTTTCTGAAATCCTACGACGGAAGGAGTCGTTCTCGCACCCTCCGAGTTTGCGATAACTACCGGTTCGTTACCTTCCATTACCGCTACGCAAGAGTTAGTTGTACCTAAGTCAATACCGATTACTTTTCCCATAATATTAAGTCTCCTGTTAAGAATATTTTTTAAATTAAGAATTTATATCCGAAAGCCCTTTTCAGGCTGTTCGTTTTATTTTGCGGTCACAACGACCTGAGCGTATCTTATCATTTTGCCGCTCATTCTGTAACCCTTTTTGTAAACCGTTTTGATAAGCCCCGCTTCTTCGTTTTCTTCGGCGGGAACGGTTGCGATTGCTTCGGCTGTTTCGGGGTCGAAATTCTCTCCCAAAGGGTCAATCTGTTCGACTCCTAACGCGCCGAGAGCTTCCTTAAAGCTCCTTGCGATGAGTTTTACGCCTTCGAGCGTTTTCTCTTCGGTTACCATCGTCAACGCTCTGTCAACGCTGTCGCCTATTGCTAAAATGCCCGATATGGCGTCTTTTTTGCCGTCGTCGTAAGCTTGTTTTCTCACGCCTTCGTTGCGACGCTTGAAGTTTTCGAACTCGGCGGCCGTTCTGTACCAGCTGTCTTTATTCTTTGCCGCTTCGTCCGCCGCTTTTTTGAGCGCATTTTCGGCTTTTAAAAGCTCTTCGTTCACTTCTTCGTGAACTTTAAGTATATCTTTAAGCATCTTCTTTGCTTCCTTGTCGGAAAGCCCTTCGACGTTTAATTTTTCCTGTTTTTCTTGTTTTTCGTCGATAACTTTTTCTTCGGCTTTCGCCTCGGTGTTATCATCGTGATTTTCTTTTTTTATTTCGTTTTCCATCTTTTACCTCTTGGATATTATAGATTCGAGAATTCTGCCGACGTTTTCAAGCACCGCCACGACTTTTTTATAATCCATTCGTATTGGTCCTATAACGCCGTAAGTCCCGATTTTAACTCCGTTTGCCGAGTATGTTGCGGATATGAGCGAACAATCCTCGGGGATTTCGTCGTACCCGTCCGTGCCTATCTTGACGTTTATTTTAACCTCCTTACCGTCGTCGGAAAGAAGAGTTAAAAGTTTATCTTTGCTCGTCACGACCGACATAAAGTTTTTAAGCTTATCGACGTCCGCGTATTCGGGGTGTGCGAATATTTTATCCTCGCCTTCGAGTATCACTTCATCGCTTTCGGTAACGTAAGCTTTAAGAGCGTCTATTACTTCGGCAAAAAGCGTTTTGTAAACGTCGAATTCCGCTTGCAGCGCGTCGGCGTTCGTTGAGCAGACTTCCCTAAGCGTTTTACCCGTAAAAACATTTGACAAGAATTCGTTTGCTTCCGCAACGGTCTCATCGCTCATCTCCGCGGGTACGTCTATTACGGTGTCTTTCAAAAGCTTCGTGTCCGTTACGATAACAAGCAACGCGCCGTCCGGTTTAAAGCGGAAAAGCCTGATGTTTTTTATCGTTTCGTTAGCGTCGCGGGCGGTTAAGGCAAGAGACGTGTACTGCGTAAGTTCGCTTATGACTTTTGCCGTCGTTTTGATTACGTCGTCCATACCGTTCACCTTTTCGGTGAAAATGCGTTCGATATAATCGAGTTCTTTCGGCGAAAGCTTTTCTTTAACCATAAGCTCGTTGACGTAAAGTCTGTAAGCTTCTTTCGAAGGAACCCTCCCCGCCGAAGTATGAGGTTGCGAAAGATAACCTAATTCTTCGAGAGTGGAAAGCTCGCTTCTCACCGTCGCAGAGCTTATCGAAGTCATGTATTTTTCGGTTATGCTCTTCGACGACACGGGGGCCGCCGTTTCGATATAGTCGTCAACGACAAGCTGAAGTATTTTCTTTTTCCTGTCCGATAGTTCCATATCTTTGGCACGCCTCCTTTTTGAGTGTTAGCACTCAATTGCCTTGATTGCTAACTTTTGGCTATATTTTACTCTATAATATAATATTTGTCAACCGTTTTTAACAACATTTTTTAATTTTTCAAAAAATTTTTTATAAAAATTATATAAATTTTTTCGCAAATTTTGTTAAAGTCTAAAAATCAAGGAAAAATGCGGAAAATTAAAGGCGACCTAAAAGGTCGCCCCATGTGCGCATATGCGTACGTATTTAAATAATGAAAGCTGTTAGGGATTGCATTCCTTATCACTAATTACCTAAATCATTTTTTGCGCTCGATAAGCCCAAGCTCGGACATAAGACGAGCGGAACGCTCCACCTTTTCGGAATCCATATTCGCCGTGACCTTGATTTCGTTGACGCTCCTTTTTACGCCGCCCTTGAACAAAAGCCTAAGCCACCTTTTAACCTCATAAAACGGCAGCAGCCACTTGTGTTTTTCAAGATTAGGATACTGAATCTTTAAAACGTCGTAACTAAGCCATACGCGCGACAAAATGTACTTTATTTTGCCGCCTTTTTTGCTTTGCCCGACGGAAACGCTGTTCTCGAGCGTGCCGTACACGCCGCCGCTCAAAACAAAATTTTCAAGTTCTTTTGTTACGTCCGTATGCTCGCCGTCTTCAAACCAGACCTTTGATAAAGCCCTCGCCGCTTCGGCAAACTTTTCAAGCCCGCCGCGGGAAAGCAGTTCTTTGCGTTTTTCGTCGCTATGCTCGACCTTGTGTTCCAGAACCCATAAATCGACAAACGGTTTCACTCCGCACCCGCCATGCATAACGTGCTTAGCCATGTGTGCGATGTGATAATAGTAAAACGCTTCGTCTTTAAGCCTATACTCGCATGTTTTATCAACCAGCTCGGCGTACGTCCAAATGTCTGCTAAAACACTTCCAACTTCTTCAACTACATAGTCCGCGGAAAGCGTGCAATGCAATTCAAGATGCACTCCGCTTGGTGAATACAACGATATTTCGTCTACCCATTTTCCTTTACATTCGTATGAAAGCCTGTCAATAAGTGCGTTAATCGTATATTCAAGCTGCTCGCTCTTTATCAAAAGGTCAATATCGCTACTCGTACGCATCCACGGCTCGGGGTAATACTTGCGAATAAAAGCACCCTTTAACGGAATAAAATCTATGTTTTCCTCTCTTAAAATTTCGCGGACTTCTTCAAGCTCGGCGTTGATGTTTTCATACCGATAAATTGCAGTGAAAACTTGATTGTCGAACTTGTTTTTTATCTCGCCGTCCAAAAGAACTCCGCTTTTTTCGAGCGCGTCACCGACCAGATGCGCCGCGTCGTGCGCTTTGGAAAGCGTATACAATTCCGTCAAAAACTTTGCGGAAACGTCGGGCAGAACGACGTTTTCTTTCTGTCCGCAGACCTCGTACTTTATGCAGTTTATCATTGTCCGTATTATGCTTTCCATAGTTAAAAAACTTTTCACCCCTCAGAGTCGATTTTTCTGCTTTGCCGCTTTTTGCGCGCGCAGATGTTTTTCGATAATTGCCGTTTAAAAGCCGATTATCCTCTTTTTGAACGTCGTATTTCGGCTTTCGGCAACGAGAAACTCACTTATACGCCGAAGTTTTGGCACTTTACTTATATCATAAAGCGCAAAAGTTGTCAATTTATATGAGCGCGTCGGACCCAAACTCAAAGATAATGCTTCAATGTTTTTTCTATCCAATATCCGTAGCGAGCGGAAGGACAAAAGCGTTCTAAGGTCTTAAATTTTTCGTAAAGCTCCACGCCGTCCGCGGCGTCATGCCAGATGTCGGCGTAAATATAATCGAACGAGCCGTCTTTCAGATTTTCGGCGAACTCAAATGCGTCGGCTTTTATTATGCGTATCTTTACGGCGGCTTCGCGCGGGAAAAGCGGAAGAATTTTGGAAGAAAAGAGTGAGATGACCTCTTCGTCGATATCGACGACCGTCACGCTTTCAACCTCTTTTTTGAGCGCGACTTCGAGCGCGTAATACCCAAGCCCCAAGCCGTAAGTCAACACTTTGCCGAAAGCTTCGTTGACGTAGCGAATCTGAGAGTTTATTTCGTTAGGCAGGAGCGTCATCCACTCTCTGCCCTTCTTTTTAATTGCGGGGTAGCGATATTCGGTCGGGAAAAAGCCTATGAGCGGCAGGACCTTGCCGTCGACAAAGTATTCAAAGTCGTCGCGGACAAAGCCACGATAGGGCGCGTAAGTCAAATATGTAAGCTCCGCATCGCCAAAAGCCTCGCCGTTAAAATTTACAAGCGAAAAATAATCGTTCGCGTAATAATCTTCGACCGAAAGTTCTTTTATGGACGGGACAAAATATTCGTTGAAAAATTCCTTATCTTTCCCGTCCGCATCCACCCCGAGGCTTTCCGCAAGAACGAGCGCGAAAGCGTATTCGCGGCTCACGCCGCACGCGGCGACTTCCTCGACGGATTTTCTTTCGACGAGCGTGTCCTCGACGTTCAGATAGTAACTCAAAAGCCGCAAAAACCGCTCGTTGTTTCTCTCGTAAAAATCGCTCGTCATAGCGTAATCTCCGCAAGCTTGAAGCCGAGTTGATCGCAGGAAGTAAGATAATAATCTATACCGTTCCTGTTTGTTTTCAAATCGGTGCGGCACTCTTTTCCGTGCAGATGTCCGTAAACTACGGCGTTGACGCCGTTCTTTTCCAAAAGCGACGTAAAAAGAGAATCTTCTCGCCGTACGTTAAAGGGCGGATAATGCATCATGACGATTGTTTTGTCGCCCTCTTGACGAATTTTGTTGACGGCGTTCATACAGAGCCGAAGCCGTTCTGTTTCGCGTAAATAAAGCTTTTTGTCTTCTTCCGAAAACTCGCTCGCTCCCTCGACCGTCCAACCGCGCGTACCCGTCAGAACGAGATTTTCTATGCGCATGGCGTCGTTTTGCAAAACGAAAAAGTTTTCCGGCAAAGCCGCGCGTATACGTGAAACGCTCTTCCACCAATAATCGTGATTGCCGCGAATAAATATTTTTTTGCCCTTTAAATGCGCAAAAGTCGAAAGGTCCTTTATCGCGTCGTCGAGTTGCATCGCCCAGCTCAAATCGCCCGCGATAAGCACTATATCGTCATCCGTAACCTTCTTTTCCCAATCCGCCATTATCTTTTCGGCGTGGTCCGTCCAGACGGGTCCGAAAACGTTCATGGGTTTTGGCGCAGTCGTAGATAAATGTAAGTCGCTTATTGCAAAAACTCTCATACCTCGCCCCTTTTCTCCAAATAAGAAATAAAACCCGAAATGCCTTCTAAAACGTCCTTAAAAGTCGCTTCGAAGTCGTGCGTGTACCACGGGTCGGGGATATCGCGCGGGCGGGAAGAAAAATCGAGCAGTTTATAAATTTTGCCGTAGTTTTTTTCGCCGGCAATCCTTTTTATGCCGTCGAGATTATAGTTTTCCATTCCGATTATGTAGTCGGCTTCGTCGCAATCTTTTTTTGAAAGCTTGTGCGCCACGTGTGCCGAGCAATCTATTCCCAACCTGTCTAAAATACGCCTTGTTCCGTAATGAACGGGCGAGCCTTCCTCCTCGTCGGAAGTGGCTTTTGAGTCGATAACGAGCTTATAGCCGGCTTTTTGGACAAAATCCTTACAGATATATTCAGCCATCGGTGAACGACAGATATTGCCGTAACAAACAAAAATCACCTTTTTCATGAAACCTTACTCCTCGCTTTTTTCGATAGTGTACTTATAGAGAGAACTCTTAGGAACGCCGCGCTCTTTCGCCACCCTTTTTATAGCTTCCATTTTGCTCAGCCCCTCGCCAAGATACAGCGCGATATGCTCCTCCACGGGAAGAGCGGAAAGCTCTTTTTTACCTTCGCTCCCCTCTACGAGAATAACGAATTCCCCTCTTTCGTCTATCTCCGGGAAAGCCGACAGCATAAACTCGTAACGAGCTTCGTGCAGTTTGGTTAGTTCCTTTACCGCTACGGCTTTTCTGTCCCCTAATGCCTTAAAAAGCCTTGCAACGGTCTTTTTCAAGTCGTGCGGGGCGCAGTAAAAGATAAGGGTCGCAGGCAAAGCTTCGTATGAAGCAAGCAAGCTTTCGCAGTCGGAATTTTTTTCCGGCAAAAAGCCGATGAAGGAAAACCTATCCGTTTTAAGCCCCGACAAAGCAAGCGCGGGAAGAATCGCGTTAGCCCCGGGAACGAGCGTAAACGGCAAATTTTCCCTTAAAAGAGCCTTGACGAGATATGCGCCGGGATCGGACAAAAGGGGCGTCCCCGCGTCGGACACGACGGCAACCGTCTTGCCGCATTTGAGCATTTCGATTATCTTTTCGCTTGCGGCGGCTTCGTTGAACTTTTGATAAGAAACAAGCTGTTTTTTTATGTCGTAACGATTGAGCAAAGGAAGAGTATGTCGGGTGTCTTCGCAAGCGATAACGTCAACTTCTTTCAGAACGGCAACGCCGCGATAAGTCATGTCCGCCAGATTGCCTATCGGCGTGGAAACAAAATATAGCATAAGCAAAAATTCCCTTTGTTTTAAGCGGCAAAACCTTTATGCCGTCATAGGATACAAAAAGTATACCACATTCTTAAAAAACTTGCAATGACATAATTCCTTTTATACGCAAAAAAGCATACTTTAGATAAATCGGTCGGGTTTTGCGCCGACGAACGAAAAATCATAGTTTTTGATGCGCACGCAAAAAGCACGTTTTTTCACGCAAGAATACTCTTTGCAAAAAATGTCGAAAATCGATTGTAATACTTATGAGTCTATGTTATAATGATTTTGTAAATTGCTTTTCGGCAAAGAAAACCGAGACTTTTGTTTACCCGAATAATCGCCGGACAAGCGTTTACAACACAAAAAAAGGAAAAAAGAACAAACCCGCCCACAAAACCGACAGAGATTTGTCTTTTGACCTTCCCTCTTCCGCAGCGGGAAGATTCAAGCCCTTTTGCGCAAACGTTCTCGGGGTAAACGTTGACGACGCGCCTTGCGAACAAGGCATTTTTATGAAGCAATGCCTTTCAATAGTGTTTTATGCGACGATTTTATTTTTGCTGACCAACGGCATTTATCTTGTCAAAAACATCGCCTTTAATACAATGATCGTTATTGACATGGTGCCGCTTTATATGATGGTTACTTCTTCTGCGGCAATGTTGCTTTTTATAATTTTTTATAAAAATTACGATTCGAATCCGGCGCGGTATGTCTTGCTTGCGTTTTATATAATGGTTATCGCAAGCGTTACGGTTTTTATGGTTTCCTGCAACTACCATAAAATCGGGCTTTCTATTTCTATGTGCTACCTTTTCGTAATAATGGCAGCCCCGACATACAAACTTTCCGATACCGTTCTTTTGTGCGTTTTGATAGCCGTCGGTTGGTTTCTTCCGGCGATTCTTCCTTACTCGGATAATTACAACTTGTTCAAACACTTCTTGTTGCGGTTCGCGATTGTCGCCGGATTTATTTCCGTTCGTCTTGTTTTCATCAATCGAGCAGCCGACGAACGCCGCATAAAGGAAATAAGCAACGCTTACGTAATTCTTGCTTTCAACGACACGATGACGGGTACGCTCAACAAAAAGGCGTTGGAAGCGTATCGCTCGTATATAGTAGAAAAATTATCGCCCGAAAAAATCAGTCTGATAATTTACGATATAGACGACTTCAAATCTTACAACGATCATTATTCTCACGTTCAGGGGGACAGAACGCTTACACTAATTTCCGAACGCGCCATAGGGGTTCTTAACAGCCCCGAACAATACCTTTTCCGCTTCGGCGGCGAAGAATTTGTCGCGCTGTTGCCGAACGTAAGCGAATCCGAAGCTACGCTTATAGCCGTTGAAATGCTGAAAGCAATACGTTCCGCCGAAATTTTCAGGGACGATTTGCCCGGGCAAAGCATTGTGCCAGCCTCGTTCGGCGTTGCCGAAGGGACAAAGGAAGAATTAAGCGACCTTTCTCTTTTTGTTAAAGCCGACAAGCAGTTGTACGCAGCCAAAAACGGCGGCAAAAACAGCGTGGCGGCAAACAACGTAATCCATAATTAAAGCCGTTTTGGTATAAACGGTACAAAAGCAGGAACTATACACCACTATCGCCGCTCTATATTTACCATATATTATTTTTCGACGATATTTTGGTGCAAATACCAAATGATATTGACATCTCCGCTTCGTATGTGCTAAACTTGTTATGTCCTCTTCCATGGGACACCTCCTGTTTTATAATTTTTTGCGATTGCCAGTCGCTTCTATTATAATACAGGAGTTTTTATTTGTCCATAGCTTAAGCCTTTTATCCACTCGCTCAGCGAGTGGTTTTCTTTTACAAAGAAAGAAGTCCGAAACAGATGTGTTTCAGACTTCCCCGCTTTCAAATATTTTCGTGTGTTTGCATTCCGCCTTTCAGAACGATGATAATCGAATTGTCTTTCATAACTCGGATATATTCAACAAGACGACGAATCGTCACATCGTTATATTCCGAAAAATCAAGACTGTCGGCCGACAGGCATTGCTTTATGTTTTCTATTTCTTCACTTACTCTCTTGTTTGAATCAATCCGCCCTTTTATAATTTCAAGTTGCTCTCTTAAAACAACCATTTGAGAACTCAACAGCTTCATTTCTTCCTGAAACCGCTTTCCGTCACCCGTCGAGCTTGCGGCAAGTTCCATCGTTTCGTCCCTTATTCCGCTTAACGTTTTTAACTGCTTTTCGATGGCATACATTTCAAGAGTGTCATCTTCTCCCGTTACCGCATAAGCAAGGTTAGACAATATTAAATTCAGAACGTCTTGTTTCTCCGAAATCGCTTTACCGATAAAGCGGCACACCGGTATTATTGTCGAACGTTACATCGATTCTGTCGGTTTCTTTTGTCATAGTCGAATACTCCGGCAAATCGGTAATTCTTATAATCTCTTTAGAGCATCCGAAACAAACAAAAGAATCAGAATGGATATTTTTTTATATTCAGTTCTCCTTTTGGAAACAGCATTAATTGAAAAAGAGTTGTCCGTGTCTATAAAAATTTTCTTATCGTCTTTTCGATTTTCTCTTTTGACCGGACGCCTATAAGCGACTTTTCGGGTTTGCCGTTTACGAAAAACAACAATGTCGGAATGCTCATAATGCCGTATTTTATAGTGCTTTTTTATAAACGTGAAAAGCCGTTTCAGTTTATCCGTCAAAAGTGCGGTAAGCACAAACGGTATGCCCAGCCCCAACGAATAGCAAAGAAGCAACAACACACCTTTTACGACTGTTCCCGAGGTTGAAGCAAGCGCAAGTGCCGAGCCTAAAAATGCACCGGTACACGGGCCTACTCCCACCGAAAACACGATACCGAACAGAAATGCCGAAAATACCGTGTCCGCTTTTCTCGCTTTTTTCAGTCCTTTGAAAAAAGGAAGATTGAAAAGTCCGACATAAGACAGTCCGAATATGATTACGATTATGCCGGCGACGATATTGACTACGGTTTTGTATTTGGTCAGAAATCCGCCGACGAGTCCCACAAGTCCGCCGAAGAAAACAAACATCAGCGTAAAACCGAGAACAAACGAAAGCGCACGCATGATAACTTTGCCGTTTATTTTGCGTTTTTTTACTTGCTTAGGCTGCACATCCACCGTCGCGACAATGTTTTCGTCTGCCGTTACAACAGTGTTTTCGTCCGTCGTTCCCTTTGTTTGTGTATTCCCCTCTTCGTCGTCGCTGCCGGCAAAATACGAAAGATACAACGGTATCATAGGCAAAAGGCAAGGGGAAATAAACGACGCAAGCCCTTCCAGAAACGTTAATAGATACTGCATTCGTTTTCCTCCTTTTAGTATTTTCGTTATAATCCGGCTTTTGCCGTCACTCTCATACTATTGTACTTTTTCAAAATCCGATGCCGGATGCTTACAAAGCGGACAGATAAAATCCGGAGGCAAAGGTCCTTCGTGAATGTATCCGCAGATTTTGCAAACCCACTTTTCCGTTCTGTCTTTCGTTTTAATCTTGGGTTTAGGTTTTATAAAGTTCTGATAATAGTCGTAAGTGAGTGCGTCGCCGCTTTCGACAAAAGCCTTGTTTTCGACTGCCGAAAGCACGAACATCGTGTGCGTACCCATATCGACGGTTTTCAAAACTTTAAGCGCAAAGTATCCCATGATACCCTTTATATACGGAACTTTAATTCCGATACTCGTCGTCTTAAAATCGATTCCGTCAAACTTATCGACACTCCTCCCCGACTGCATGCCGAATCTTTTTATCGTTTCAAAATCCGTTTCCGTCGAAAGAATCGCAACGACGCATTCTCCGCTTTGCTCTACCAGATCGTGCGAGAAATTCCGTTTGTTTACCGTAATGCTAAAGGTTTCGGGTACAGATGTTTGTTGCAAAAACGTGTTTATAATGCACCCGCTTTCTTCTTTGCCGGCTTTTGCACAAAGAACAAACAAGCCGTATGAAATTTTAAACAACAAATTCATTTGTGTTCTCCTTGTTTTAATTCTTATTTTTTAAAAGTGTTTTGTGTTTCCTCTTCGGTTTCTGCCGATTCTATCGCCGTTCTTTTATTTTACTTCACCTATAAACCCGGTGACGAATTAATTTGCGCCGTTTTCTCTTTTTGTCAAACAAGACGCTTGTGGTGCAAGCACCGACGCCAACGGAAACAACTCATCACAACACAAGCGAAGGTGCGGCGTACACACGGGCTTTCAGTTCGCTGTTGAGCATATAAAGCCCCTTCGCGTCGGTGCCGAACAATTCCATTTTGGTAATCATATCCGACGCGTTCTTTTCCTCTTCGCCCTGTTCTTTTACAAACCAATCAAGCAATTGCATGGTGCGAAAGTCCCTCGATTCATAAGCCGCCGTATAAATATCGTTTATGGAGGCAGTAACGTATTTTTCGTGTTCGAGTGCTTTTTTAAGGGGCGTCATATTATCGTTGCGCTCCCATTCGGGTTTTGCGATCGCATCAAAAGTAACTTTTACTTCATTGTTCAGAAGATATTGAAAGAACAGCATTGCGTGATCTCTCTCTTCCTGCGCCTGTACTCTGTACCAGTTTTCAAAGCCGTCAAGCCCCACTTCTGCATAATAGTTGGCGAAATCGAGATAGAGATACGCCGAATAAAACTCCTTGTTTACCTGCTCGTTCAAAAGTTTTGCTACATTTTCGTTCATTTTTATTTACTCCTTAAAAATATTTTGTCTTATACGTGCACTTCTTCGTTCTTCTCGCCGAACCTCTCTCGCAAGGCAAGGCATATTTCGTCGCGCGATTTACCTTGTTTCTCGCCATTTTTGATGAGTTTGTACGCCGAAAACAACGCCGAAGGTCCTATCTCGGAGCTGAAAAACACTATCCCCTGATTCCACACCGGAAGCTCGAAGACATCGTCCAACTCTTTGCTCGATACGCCGTGAATATATGCTTTTACGAGCTCTCGTACCGCCTGACGCATTCTGCCCGCCCCAACAGCGTTTGCAAGTGACAACAATAGTCTCGTCTCATATGAAAGCGTGCGATTTTGTCTTTCCACGTTATATTTTTCATAGTCACACATTTCAATCGCTTAAAATTTGTCCGTCCACCGATACGGTTACCACCTGCCACGGAATGAATTTTCCGCTTCGTTGCAATGCGTTTTTCGTCGCCTGTTCGAGCCCTCCGCAACAAGGAACTTCCATACGGACGATCGCTACGCTCTTTACGTCGTTTGCCGTCAGAATTTCCGTCAGTTTTTCGCTGTAATCCACGCTGTCGAGCTTCGGACAACCTATAAGCGGGATTC
>ERZ779725.687-NODE-687-length-21052-cov-2.169643_pt1 | contig 21052 bp, 22 predicted proteins | sample MGYA00511890_ERZ779725 | MGnify/ENA primary metagenome ERZ779725 (study PRJEB29588, sample SAMEA2148549) | human gut metagenome | biome: human gut; feature: human-associated habitat; material: faeces | place: Denmark | collected 2008/2010 ...
AGTACGCCACCGGTTAAAACTACGGAAAGTATGGCGCTTTTGTTTCGAAATAGCGAGATGGAGTTTTTTATCATTAGAAATTGGAAGAGAGAATCAAAATAATTATCAATCAAAGGTCGGTGGATCGTATCTAAAAGTAAGATCAGTTGAGGCGGTTGAGATTTTAAGGAATTTGTATCCTTTTTGCTTAAAGCATACCATTGTCCAAGTTGATAATTTTCCAGAACAAAGACAGATCGATCTAGGTAATCAGATAAAATTTTCAAAGTTTCACTAAAAGATTTTTCTTGAAAATAGCTATTAAATAAAGAATTAAAATAAGAGCATTACAATATGAATGAAAATAGGCTGTCGTATTAGTTGTTATTAATACGACAGCCTTTCTTATATTTATTGTTTGATTCAAAAATTATGCTTCAGTAATTTCGAATCCTGCAAGCTTAGCTAATTCGATAATAGATTTTCTTGAGACTTTCTTTCCTTTGTAGTCGATCAGATCATCCATATCTTCTCCAGTAAAAATATCTGCAGGATTATATTTTTTTAAAATAATCTTGTCATCATCTACAAATATTTCAAGAGGATCGCGCTCGTTCACATCAAAGTTACGACGTAATTCGATCGGTAAAGTAATTCTTCCAAGTTCGTCAAGCCTTCTTACAATGCCTGTACTTTTCATGTGTAAACCTCCTTAATTGTCTTCAATCATTTTATAACTAAACCATAGCATACCAAAATCTGGTTGTCAATTTATTTATTTATCTAAAATTTAATGAACAAGTAAGTAAAATTAACAAATTTCAGCACCTGCTGGCATATCTTTATCTGGTGTCACAAGGGCTAATTCACCCTTTTCATTTTCTGCGCAAAGAAGCATTCCCTCGGAAAGAACTCCTGCTAATTTGGCTGGTTTTAAGTTTACAAGTACCATAACTTTTTTACCAACCATATCTTCTGGTTTGTAGTAAGCTTTGATACCAGAAACGATCTGTTTTACCTGATTTCCAATCTTAACCTGAGAGCAAAGAAGTTTCTTTGATTTCTTTACTTCTTCACAGGCAATGATCTCACCAACCTGGAACTGCATCTTTGTGAAATCATCAAAAGTGATCTCATCTTTTGGTTCAATGTCAATAACAGTATCTTCTTCGATGGCAGCATTTGCAGCTTTCACAGAAGCAGCCTGTTTCTCCATTAAGACTTTGGCTTTCTCCATAACTTCTTTCTCGTCTAATCTTGCAAATAAGATCTGAGGTTTTTCAGTTACTTTTGTACCACTCTTGTAGTTTCCGAATGTTGCAAGGTTATCAAATTCAACCATAGATGTATTTAACTGAGCAAAGATCTTCTCAGATGTCTCTGGCATATATGATGATAATAAAGATGCACCAATTGTAATTCCCTCTACAAGGTTGTATAAAACAGTTGCAAGACGGTCTTTAGAAGCTTCGTCTTTTGCTAATACCCAAGGCATTGTTTCATCGATGTAACGGTTGCAGCGGCGGAATAGGTTAAAGATCTCAGTTATTGCATCTGCAACACGAAGGTCAGCCATCTTCTCAGCAACTTTATCTCTTGTACCTGTTACAACGGCTTTCAGATCATCATCATAATCTCCGACAACACCCTTGTCTTCTACGATTCCGCCAAAATATTTGTTGGACATAGAGATTGTACGATTGACAAGGTTACCAAGGATATTGGCAAGGTCAGAGTTCATACGCTCGATCATTAATTCCCATGAAATCACACCATCTCGTTCGAAAGGCATTTCATGAAGAACGAAGTAACGAACTGCGTCAACTCCGAAGAAGTCAACCAGATCATCAGCGTATAAAACATTACCTTTAGATTTACTCATCTTACCATCGCCCTGAAGTAACCAAGGATGTCCAAATACCTGTTTAGGAAGTGGAAGATCCAGTGCCATCAAGATGATTGGCCAGTAAATTGTATGGAAACGAATGATATCTTTACCGATCAGGTGAAGATCTGCAGGCCAGAACTTGTTAAATTTGTCTGAACTGTTTCCATCACAGTCATAACCAATACCTGTGATATAGTTTGTTAATGCATCTAACCATACATAAACGATGTGACCTTCATCAAAGTCTACTGGAATTCCCCATGAAAATGATGTTCTTGAAACACACAGATCCTGAAGTCCTGGAATAAGGAAGTTATTCATCATCTCATTCTTACGGGATTCTGGCTGAATAAATTCAGGATGTGTATTGATGTGTTCGATCAGACGGTCTGCATATTTGCTTAATTTTAAGAAATAAGCTTCTTCTTTTGCAGGTTGTACTGGACGTCCGCAGTCAGGACATTTACCATCGACTAACTGGCTCTCTGTAAAGAAAGATTCACAAGGTGTGCAGTATAAACCTTCATATTCACCTTTGTAGATATCTCCCTGTTCATATAATTTCTTGAAGATCTTCTGAACCTGTTTCTCATGATCTTCATCAGTAGTTCTGATAAAGCGGTCATAAGAAGTATTCATAAGATCCCAGATTCTCTTGATCTCTCCAGCAACATCATCAACAAATTCTTTTGGTGTTACACCTTTTTCTTCTGCTTTTAATTCTACTTTCTGACCATGTTCGTCTGTTCCTGTCTGGAAAAATACGTCATAGCCTTCCATTCTTTTATATCGAGCAATACTGTCTGCCAGGATAATCTCATATGTGTTACCAATATGAGGTTTTCCGGAAGTATAAGTAATTGCAGTCGTAATATAATATGGTTTCTTACTCATAGTGCTCCTCCGATTTCTTGATTCTATCCTTTTAATTATAGTACATCTTTAGCGGATAGTCTATTTCTTTTCTTTAAAAAATAAGATATTAACAGGCAGTGATATGGAGGGAGAAACGGAATTGGAAGGAAGATTAAAAAAGGTCAGAATAAAATTGATCATGATCGGAATTTGTCTGATATTTCTTGGAGTTTACAGCCTGATCAAAGAGAAAAAAGATCAGACAAAGAATACATCACAAGAAGCATTTAACCAGTATGTTACGACATTTTTTAGAGAAAGTGCATCGGAAAATGAAATTACAAAGCACTACCTTTTAGAAAATTCTGAAAAATATGGGGTAAAACAGTCCCAAGATCTCTACCCAGTGATGAATGAAAAAAATATATTGAATGAAAAGATTAGAATTTCAAGAGAACTTGAGAAATTAAAAAAAATCAAACAAAAGGAATTAACGAAAAAACAACAAAATACATATATGATTTTGTTGGATTACTTAAAAAGACAGAAAAATCTGTCCATGTATCCTTATTATGAGAGAATCCTTGGAAAAACGTCTGGGCAGCAGGTACAGATTCTATTGACATTAAGTGAATATCGTCTAAAAAACGAAAAAGATATCAAAAGTTATTTTCGATTATTACAAGGACTGGATGGATATTTTAATTCATTGATCCAATATAGTAAGGAACAGGTAAAGAGAAATTTATTTATATCAGATCAGTCACTAAGAGGAGTATTGCAACAGATTCAAAGCGTTATAAAACGAAATAAAAATAATATATTGGTTGCAACATTTAATTTAAGGATGGCAGAAATCAAAGGAATCAATGCATCACAGAAAAAGAAATACTGCAGGAAAAATAAGAAACTAGTAAGGACAAAAGTTATTCCAGCTTACGAAAAATTATATTCTCATTTACAAGCACTAAAGGGAAATGGGCAAAATAAAAATGGTCTGTATTACTACAAAAATGGAAAAGAATATTACAAAGCATTAGTTGCACAGAAGACAGGATCAGATAAAACAGTGGAAGAAATGATTGAGATCAGTGACCAATCCATTGAAAAATGTCTTCGAAAACTTATAAAATTACAAAAAAAGTATCCTAATATCATAAATAGATATAGAAAATCTAAAAAAAATATTAAAATTGTGCAAAATTCACAAAAGGTACTTAACAAACTAAGGCAAAAGATGGTAAAATATTATCCAAAGGCACCAAAAGTCAGCTGTAAAATAAAATATGTGCACAAAACCATGGAAGAATATACTAGTCCGGCGTTCTATATGGTGCCGGCAATCGATTCTTACAAGGAGAATGTGATTTATGTAAATCAGGCACAAACTGCAGAGTTGTATCCGACTTTAGCACATGAGGGATATCCGGGGCATTTATATCAGAATGTTTATTATGCGGCAAAAGGTGAGGATCCGATACGCTATATTCTTGATTATCCAGGATATTCAGAAGGATATGCAGCTTATGTGGAAGGTTTTAGTTACAGTATGATGAATGATGCCAAAGGATATGGCGATATTTATCAGCAGATGAATATGGAGATGTACGAGTACAATCTGGCACTTTGTTCAAGAGTCGATTTTGGAGTTCATTATGAAGGATGGAAGAAGAAAGATGTCAGAGCGTATTTAAGATCATTTGGGATGGAGAAGTCTCAGGCAGATGAACTATTTCAGATGATCATCGAGAATCCTGCAAATTATTTGTCTTATTACATTGGTTATCAGGAGTTTTGTGAGCTTTTGAAAGATTATAAGAACAAGGCAGGAAAACAATATAACTTGAAAGCATACCACACAGAGATTTTAGATGCAGGCCCATGTAGTTTTGACATTTTGAGAAAGCGCATCGAAAGCAACCTATGAATGGAGGAAGTAACTTATGTCAACAAAAGCTTATTACACACACGAAGAAATAGGAAAAGGAAAGCCTGGATTTTCAAAAACAAGATCCATTATCGAAGCAGCATTTTATGGGAACAACGTCGTAGAGGTAACAGATTTAAAACAGGCTTATGAATTAGCAAAGAATTCTCCAGGAACGATCGTTACAGATATGCCAGTATATAAACCAGAAGCAATTGGTTTAGATGAAGGTTCCAAAGTTCTGTTATTTAACGATGGCTCAGTGACTGGACGCTGCGCGGCTGCAAGAAGAATTTCCAGTGAACCTGGTGTTGATACAAATGATCTGGATCTGAAACTGATGGATGCGATCTATGATACAAGATGGACGACATTATATCATGCGCAGGTATATATCGGATTAGATCCTGAATTTATGGTAAAAGCACATCTTTTAATTCCAGAAGGAGAAGAAAATATCTTATATTCATGGATGTTAAACTTCCAGTATATGAATCCTAAATACAATGAAATGTATAAGAATTCACAGCCAATTGCTGATGAGACAGATATCTATATTTTCTCAGACCCACAGTGGACACATGAAGAACATCCTTTAGGATTAACATATTTTAATACAGATACAAACTGTGCTGCACTTCTTGGTATGAAATACTTTGGAGAACATAAGAAAGGTACATTAACAATCGCATGGGCGATCGCAAACCGTAACGGATATGCTTCCTGCCATGGTGGACAGAAAGAATTCAAATTAGATAACGGAGAAAAATTTGTAGCATCTTTCTTCGGATTATCAGGATCCGGAAAATCCACATTAACACATGCAACACATAATAACAAATACGAAGAAATTCAGGTTCTGCATGACGATGCATTTATCATCAACACAGAAACAGGTGCATCTATCGCAATGGAACCAACATATTTTGATAAGACAGCAGACTATCCAACAGGATGCCCAGATAATAAATATCTGTTAACAGCACAGAACTGCTCTGCAACAAGAGACAGCGAAGGAAAAGTCGTTCTTGTCACAGAAGATATCCGTAACGGAAATGGTCGTGCGATTAAGTCCAAATTATGGTCACCAAACCGTGTAGATAAGATCAATGATCCAGTAAATGCAATCTTCTGGATCATGAAAGACCCAACAATCCCACCAATCGTTAAGATCAAGGGAGCATCCTTAGCATCTGTTATGGGAGCAACACTTGCAACAAAACGAAGCAGTGCAGAACGTTTAGCTCCTGGAGTTGATCCAAACCGTCTGGTTGTAGAACCATACGCAAACCCATTTAGAACATATCCTCTTGTAAATGACTATAAGAAATTTAGAAAACTTGTAAAAGAAAGAAATGTGGACTGCTATATCATCAATACAGGCGATTTCATGGGTAAAGATATCAAACCTGCAACAACAATTTCTGCTATTGAACAGGTTGTAGAAGAAACTGGAGAATTCAAACAGTGGGGACCATTTACAGATATTGAAGTGCTTGAGATGGAAGGATATGTTTCAGACTTCAGCGATATGAATTATGTAGAGACATTAAAAGCAAGAATGACAGACAGATTAAATTTCGTCTTCGAGAAAGACGTAGAAGATGGTGGATACAATGCACTGCCAACACAGGCGAAAGAAGCATTAGCAAAAGTAATCAGTGAAGCACACAATTTAGAAGTGGAAAATTCCAACAATTAAAGGTATAATACTCTTAAATCGTTGTTTTTAGGAGGTGGATTGATTGGATAAGGATCGTTTAAATAATATGGTGGTAGACTTATTCCACGGAATTTCGTATGAAGAAGAGAAAGCCGTGATCACGGATGAGTTTAAGGATATTTCAAATAAAGATCTGCATATTATTGATGCGATCGGGATTAAGAAACCTAAGAATATGTCAATGATTGCTAGAGATTTAAATATTACGGTTGGGACACTTACAACCGCTATCAGTAATCTTTTGAAGAAAGGATATGTGATCCGCAAACGTGGGGAGAGAGACCGAAGGGTTGTTTATATATCACTTTCTGAGAAAGGGAGAAAAGCATACAATCATCATAGAGAATTTCATAAACAGATGATCCAGAGACTGCTTGATACGTTAAATGAGCAGGAACAGGATCTGTTGGTGAAGGTTATGCAGTATTTTCATGACTATTTTCGGGAACATATGTAAACTATAAGTATAGTTTTTAGGAGATAAGCATAATAAAAGATTCAGAGAATGGTACTCTCTGGATCTTTTTTGATTAAAGTATATGCGTTATCTTAAAAATAAAGCAGGGGGGGGAAGGAATATGCTGCAACTAAATTACAAATTAACAGACGAAGACTACATAGAATTCAACGAATTTCATCAGTTAATTCATTCAGAGGTAGGAAAGAGAAATCTGTTTTTTCTAAAACTAGCAGGACCAATGATCAGTGTTCTTGCGATAGTAATTTTCATTTTGGCAAGAGCAGAAAAAATGTTGATCATTACAGAAGTAATTGTATTATGCATTTTTTCAATTGTATGTGTAGCACAGGCTAAAAAGATTATGAAAAGAGGTATTCGCAAGACAATTCTTAAAATGATAGAAACAGAAGGACTACCATTTGCAGAAGAAATAACATTAACTTTTACGGAAGATCAGATTATAGAGATAACAAAAGGCCAGGAAGTGAAAGTAGATTATCAAAAGGTAGAAAATGTTTGTGAAACAGAGACGGCTTTTTACATTTATATTAGTTCCATAGAAGCACTTATTATTCCTAAGAGAGTTTTAAATCAGGATATGGAAAAGAAATTAATACGAATAGTCACAGAGAATTTTGCACATCTTATTTCTATTAACAAATAAAAAAGGAGAGAAATAAGATGCCAGATATGTTTTGTTTTCAATGCCAGCAGACAGCAGGCAATAAAGGATGTGTGGTAACAGGTGTCTGTGGAAAGCAGTTACAAATACACACCGGACCAAAGAAGCCGACCGATTGGTAATGGATGGATTATTTACAACAAACTGTATCATGCCGCCAAGAGAGAGTTATCAAGATCGCGTGTATACAACATCAGTTGTTGGATATGAAGGATTAAAATATATTGAACGAAAGAAAGATATAACGGCAAAGCAGTCGAAAGGCTGTGACGCAAAGCTATAGGGCCTGTAAAATGGCAGCCAGTTGCACATTGTATAATAAGAGTGCAGGGGACACTGTAGATATATTTATCTATAGTGTTTTTTACATGTTTGAAGATATCAAGAAAGTATTTGACATAGATAAAAAGAGTATGAATAAGGAATAGGAAATAATGAATAAGGAGTTATTTAGGGAAGAAATAATATATTCTGTGGGTGATTCAAACTTGGAGGAGAATAGTTATGAGATGATCAAAGACGTGATCCGTAATAATCATGCAGTTGGATTTATGACAGGACATTATGATGAGAATCTGACAATTACGAATGTCAGTGGATTTTTACTTTATAATCTTGGATATGATTACAAGGAGTTTATGGAAATTACCAAAGGTTCACTTAAAAATTTATTTTATGGGGAAAATAGAAGTTTTTTGGAAATTGAAAGATTTCGAAAAATCCAAGGTGAAGGGGAAGGAATGAGACAAAATATAATGTGGAATACCGAATGAAGATGGCAGATGCCAGAAATGGATGGGATTGAGACAACCAGACAGATCAGGAATCGTGTTGGAAATGATGTGACGATCATTATCTTATCGGTATATGATTATTCGGAGATCGAAGCAGAGGCAAGAGAGGCTGGAGTTGATGAATTTATAGCAAAACCACTATTCAGATCAAGGCTTACAGCAACACTAAAAAATATCATTGAAGGGAAACCCAATAAAGAGGCTAAAAATTATTTATCTAATATTGAGACTGCAGAAAATGGAAAAGAAGCCGTTGAAAAATTTGCAAATGCACCAAGTGGTTTTTATGACTTGATCTTTATGGATATTCATATGCCTGTAATGAATGGATACGAAGCAACGGCAGCAATCCGTTCCCACAGAAAATATAGAGAAAAACAAATACCGATCATAGCAATGACTGCCAATGCATTTGCAGAAGATGTTGTAAAGGCGAAAAATGCAGGAATGAAGGAGCATATTGCAAAACCTTTGGAGATGAATCGTTTGTGCGAGATCATGCAGAGATATCTGTAATTTGACCAATTTTCTTTCCAGTGCTAAAATAACAAAAATAACCAAACAGCTTTTAGGGAGGATTTGCAATCAATGAACAAAAAAGAATTAGCATTAGAAGTAATTGAACGTTTGAAAAATGAATATCCAGATGCGGATTGTACACTGGAATATGATCAGGCATGGAAATTATTAGTCAGTGTAAGACTTGCAGCCCAGTGTACAGATGCAAGAGTTAATGTTGTAGTCAAAGGATTGTTTGAAAAATATCCAACTGTAGAAGCATTAGCGGCAGCAGATGTCGCAGATATTGAGGAAATTGTACGTCCATGCGGACTTGGAAAAAGCAAAGCGAGAGATATCAGTAAATGCATGAAAGTTTTAAGAGATGAATATGATTGTAACATCCCAACAGATTTCAAATCTATTTTAAGTCTGCCAGGTGTTGGAAGAAAAAGTGCCAATCTGATCATGGGAGATGTGTTTGGAAAACCTGCGATCGTAACAGATACGCATTGTATCCGTCTTGTGAATAGAATTGGTTTGGTTGATGGAATTAAAGACCCAAAGAAAGTGGAGATGGCATTATGGGAGATCATTCCTCCAGAAGAAGGTAGTGATTTTTGTCACAGACTTGTATGGCATGGAAGAGATGTCTGCACGGCAAGAACGAAACCACATTGTGAGAGATGTTGTTTGAATGATATCTGTCATCAGATCATTTAGAAGATTACTTAGCATTTATAATAAAAGAGTATGATAAAAAACCGTAATCACTAATAGTTTTTGTAGTGATTACGGTTTTTTACTGCATATTATTGTATATTGTTAAAGTTAAAAATTATGCCTGAAATCCTAAGTAAGCATTGATTCTTTTGTGGAACAGTGAAGAAAATACATTTGTAATATTTCCGCTTAAGAAAGCAGCGATCACAGTTCCGATTCCAACAGATGGTAATTCTGGAAGTAAAACAAAAAAAAAAGGCGACAGCAGAACATACTGTAAATAAAACTTCCAGACAAACTCTTACGGCACCAAAGCTTACATTTTTCTTCTCAGCGATACTCTTAACAAGACCTTCCATTGGCATAACAGCAAATCCAGAACTAATTGTAAATCCAACACCTGTAGATAAAACTGCACATGCAATAACAGATAATAAGATCTTTGCTGCAAGACTATGAGGCTCGATAAAGAATAAACCATAAGAAGTAAATTCAATAAATAAAGAATAAACAAATGTCAACCCAAGTTGAATAAACTGTATTTTCCCGAATTCACAGAGAACCACTGCTTCACAGATCAAAAATGTTGAGTTGATCAGAAAATTAAATAAAGCATAGCTGTGAACAGGGGAGAGATAACTTAAAGTTAAAGCCATTGTACAGCTTGGGGCAACTCCAAGAGCTGCTTTTAAAAATAAATTAGAACCAACAGACATGATCAGCAGTCCTAAAATATAAAACAATAATCTATGGTAGAAAAAAGTTTTTTCGTTTTTCATATTTTTATCCATCCTTTCTATCAAAATTCTATATTTTCATAAATTTATTTCCCTTTTGTGTTCTTATTATATAGAGGTAGAAGTAAGTATTGCAATTCCAGTTAAGACTTGATATATTCCATGTAGGAATATATACAGAAAATAGCAGCTAAAAGTGATTGAGTATGATGAAAAATGAGAATAAAAAGTGTAAAATGAAATATATGAAAATAAAAGAGGATTATAAAAATGGAAATACAACAGCTATATTATTATATGGAATTATGCAGACAAAAGAATTTCACAGAGGCTGGGTATTCTTGTAATATGACACAAGGTGCATTGTCAAAGCAGATCAGAAAGCTGGAAAATGAATTAGGAACAACATTGATCCGTAGGAATACCCGGAGATTTGAGTTATCCAAAGAAGGGGAAATCTTTTTGTCTTATGCAAAAGAAATGACATCAATGTATGAAGAAATGCTAAAAAACATACAAAAAAATAAAGAGATCAAAATTGGATGTATGCCAGTACTTGCACCATATCATTTTGCAAGAATGGTAGCAGATTTCAAAAAACAATATCCGGATATAAAAATGGTGATAGACGAAAGGATTGCAAGTGAGATTCAGGAAAATTCAGATAGTTATGACTTTTTGATCTTAAGAGAAAATACAATGGAAGATGAGAAAAAATATCGATTTACGCCATTATATGATGACCGGCTATGTGCAGTTATTCATAAGAAACATCCATTATATGGGAGGAAAAAAATCCAGCTAAAAGAACTTTGTAATGATAATTTTATTTTCCCAGAAAAGGGAAGCGGAAGTTACGAAGTATTTTCTAAGGCTTGTGAAAAAGCAGGATTTAAGCCAAATATAATTTTTGAATTTCCACAGGCGAATACGATTATGAGTTTTGTAAGTGAAGGAGTTGGGATCACGATCACATTTCCAACAGTATATAACGAAGCAAAATGTGATGGGATAAAAATGATACCGTTAGAAGAAGAATTTCACTCAATGATTTCGTTATTTTATAAGAAAAATAAGCCTTTAGATTATGCACAGAAGCAGTTCCTAAATTATATGAGGGAACATTTAAATTAGAAAGAAGGAATGGAAGAATGACATTAGGACATACAATGAAGAATTACAAAAAAGAAAACCTGATGCATGATGTGATCACGGGAATTATCATTATGGCAGTATCTATACCGATTTCTATGGGATATTCACAGATTGCAGGAATTCCAGCGGTTTATGGATTATATGGATCTGTGTTTCCGATCATCTTATTTGCACTATTTTCTACATCACCTCAATTTATCTTTGGGGTAGATGCAGCACCTGCAGCGTTGGTAGGGTCAGCACTTTTAGGAATGAATATCCAAAGTGGTTCCAAGGAAGCACTTGCAGTCGTTCCAGTCATCACGTTTTTTGTGGCAGTATGGTTGATCGCATTTTATCTGATGCATGCAGGGAAACTTGTGAATTATATTTCGGCACCAGTTATGGGTGGATTTATTACAGGAATTTGTTCAACGATCATTTTGATGCAAGTACCAAAACTTATGGGTGGAACTGCGGGAACGGGAGAATTATTAGAACTTTTGGAACATATAGAAAAAACAGCAGAACAGATCAATCTTCCGTCACTGATCTTAGGGATTGTTTCACTTGTTATCTTATTGGGAGCCAAAAAGATAATGCCAAAATTCCCAATGGCAGTAGTGATGATGGCAGCAGGAGCAGTCATGACACAGGTTTTGCCGATGAAAGAATGGGGAATCAAGACATTGGATGCAGTATCACCAGGACTTCCAAGATGGAGTTTTCCTGATTTTACGTTAGTTCCGATGGACGAAGTAGTGACGATCAGCTTGTCAGTAGCAGTTGTTATTATGGCAGAAACACTTCTTGCAGAGAATAATTTTGCACAGAAAAATGGATACCGTATCAACGATAATCAGGAATTGTTTGCATTTGCAGCGGGAAATTTTGTGGCGGCATTGACTGGATGCTGTCCGATCAATGGATCTGTTTCAAGAACAGCAATGGGAGAGCAGTATCAAGGGAAAACGCAGTTAATGAGTATTGTGGCAGGATTATCAATGATCATTTTACTGCTTTTTGGAACAGGATTTATAGGATATCTGCCGATACCAGTGTTGACAGCAATCGTAATTTCAGCACTTCTTGGTGCAACAGAATTTGAACTTGCAGTGAAACTTTGGAAAGTCAGCCGTACAGAATGTTTCATTTTCTGGGGAGCGTTTATTGGTGTACTGCTACTTGGAACGATCAATGGTGTACTGATCGGAATTATTTTATCATTTGCGGAAATGGTAATTCGCTCATCAAAACCAGCAAGTTGTTTCTTAGGAATTCAGCCGGGACATAAACATTTTCGTGATCTGGCAGAGAGTAGTCAGATTCATGAGATCGAAGGAATTGTGATCTATCGATTTAGCAGTAATCTATTTTTTGCAAATGCAGGGGTGCTGCAGCAGGATATTGAGCAGGGGATTGAACGTAGAGGGAATATTAAAGCGGTAATTCTTGATGCAAGCGGAATCGGAAGTATCGATATCACGGCAGCAGATCGACTTGAGATTCTTTATAAGTCATTCAAAGAACAAGGAATCAAGTTTTACATTACAGAGCATATTGCTGGTTTAAATGAGCAGATGAGAAAGCTTGGGATTGGTTATCTGATTGAAGAGGGATGTGTTAGAAGAACAATCCATATTGCATTAAAAGATATGGGAATCAAACGTCCATATCCATTAGAAGGCGGAGTCGATAATGAAGAAAGAAGTGCTTCAAGAAAGCGTGTGGACAATCGGATGCAGGAGTTTGTCTGGGCATTTGGTTCAGAGACAGAAGATCAGATTGAGAAACAGATCACACGCCAGATCGAGCAGCTAAAGCAAAATGGAAATGTAGAAAATCTGTTGCATGGAAGATGGTCACATATGGAAGCGTTTGATGAAGATGAATGGTTAGAACATTTGGAAGAACATTTAAAAGAGATTGTAAATGTTTCCGGAAAAGATGAAAGGACGCTGGCGGCACGTTTTGAGGAACATCGAAGAGAAATTCATGAACGAATCATGAAAGAACATCCAGAACTTGCACAGAGATTTAAAGAGAGAAGGCATCGTCTGGATGAACATTTGAAAGAGAAAAGACCAGAAGTTTATGATCTGGTTGTCAGTTTCCGAGAGATGGAGAATAAAAAAGATTTGGAATAATAAAATTCTTTTGGAAAGAGAGATTTTGATAGGCTATAAATAACACAGTACAATAGAAATCAGGGTTCCTGTAAACACAGCAAGTAATGCACCAGTCAGAGTATAACGGATTTTTTTAATTCCAACCACAGAATAATATACAGATAATGTATAAAAACAGGTCTCTGTAGAGCTGAGGATCACAGAGGACATAAATCCCGCTAAAGAATCTGGACCAGAAGTTTTATAAATATCCAATAAAAATCCAGTTGCAGCAGAAGAAGAAAAAAGTTTTGCAAAAATCACAGGAAGAACTTCTTGAGGAATTTTAAGCAGACTCCCGACAGGGGTCAGAAAACGAACAATCAGGTCAAGAGCACCAGAAGAACGAAAGATCTGAATTGCAAAAAATAAAGCAATCAAAGTTGGAGCAATTTCAAATACGATCTTAAAGCCGTCCATAACGCCTTCAAGAAATGGTGTATAGATATCCTTCCTCTTTAATGTTCCATATAAAATAAGAGTAAATATAAACATTGGAATTACAAGATTTGCAAGAAATGTGATCATCGTTTTCGGTCCTTCCATTTGATATAGATAACAGCCATGATCGTGGAAGCAAAAGTTGCGATCAGTCCAGGAATCAGTACTTTCGTTGGGTTTACGGAACCATATTGGCTGCGGTAAGCAATGATATTGATCGGAATCAGCTGCAAGGATGAGATATTTAAAATAAGAAAAGAACACATTTCATTGGTTGCGGTATCTTTATGAGGATTATTTTTTTGTAATTCTTCCATAGCTTTTAATCCAGAAGGAGTTGCAGCCCAGCCAAGCCCTAGCATATTTGCAATAATATTAGTGCTGATGTATTCTTTTGCTTTTTTGTTTTTTAAATTAGGGAAAAGAAAGGAAAGGAAGGGAGATAACATTCGCTGAAGTTTTGTAGTGATTCCAAGAGATAAGGCAATGTTCATGAGTCCAGACCACAGACCAACAATTCCAAACATAAGGATGCAGAGTTCTACAGCTTCTTTGGAGGAAGAAAGAATTGTATCGGAAAGTACAGCAATCTTCCCATTAAAGCTTCCAACGATCAAGCCAAATAAGATCATAAAACACCAGATAGAATTCATCATAAAATATACTCCAAGAATCCTTTACAATAATTTATTCAAAAAAATAAAAAAAATTCAAAAAAACACTTGCAATTTATAAAAAGTGATGGTATAGTATTACTTGTCGCTGGGGAGAACAAATAACAGCGAACAAGATATGCGGGTGTAGTTCAATGGTAGAACTCCAGCCTTCCAAGCTGATCACGTGGGTTCGATTCCCATCACCCGCTTGGTATTTACTTAAGGATATATTCGAGAGGATATATCCTTTTTTCATTTTATAAACAATTTTAGATATGAGGGAAAATATGGTAGAAGAAGAAAAGAATCAGTTTGCAGTTCTGATCGATGCAGATAATATCAGTCCCAAGTATGCACCTATTATTTTTCAGGAACTTGAAGCATATGGATTTCCATCTTGCCGAAGAATCTATGGAAACTGGTCAAAGGCAAATGGGTGGAATGAAGAGTTATTATTAGAGTATTCCATTATTCCTGTACAGCAGTTCGCTTACACTTCAGGTAAGAATGCAACAGATATGGCAATGGTTATTGATGCAATGGACTTATTATATGGGAAGAAAGTGGATGGATTTTGCCTGGTAACTAGTGACAGTGATTTTACAAGGCTTGCGATGAGACTTCGAGAAGAGCATATGTACGTTATTGGTATGGGAGAATCCAAGACACCGGTTGCATTGACAAGAGCATGTAATAAATTTATACATCTAAATCTTCTGTATGAAGCAGACAGGGATAAAGAAGATGAGATTGAAAATAATGAGATTGAAAATGTAACATCATTAGACGAAATTTCTTGCACAATTGCGGATATCATCAGTGAAAATGGAAATGCACCAGTTGATTTAGGGAGAATTGGAAACCGACTGAATGAGAAATATTCAGATTTTGATGTGCGAAATTATGGATATACAAAATTAAGTGTGTTGATCGATGAAGAGATGGATAATTTTGTGATCGTTCAGGAAGATACCAATTGTTATGTGGAATTTAAAGAATTGACAAGCAGAGAAACGATTGAAGAAGAAGTGATTCTTTTTGTAAAGAAAAATGGAGGTTCACTGGAGAATTTATCAGCCATAACATTAGAATTGAAAGATAAACACAGCGGATTTAATATAAAAGACTATGGGTACAGCCGTATGTCAAGTTTTTTACGAAGTATTCACTGCCTTGCAGTTAACGGAAATACAGTTAGATTAAAGAGACGAAGAGAGAAAGGGGAGAAACGATGATATTTGATACACATGCACATTACGATGATAAGCAGTTTGATCAGGATAGAGAAGAACTGTTGGTTTCTATGAAAGATAATGGGATCGGAACGATTGTTGATGTAGGATCTAATATGGAAACATCTGCATGGATCGTAGATGCAGTGAATCGATATCCGATGATGTATGGAGCTGTTGGAGTTCATCCAAGTGATACAGCTGATCTTACAGAGTCAGATATGGATACATTAAAGGAATACGCAGGCAAAGATAAGATTCTTGCAATCGGTGAAATTGGACTAGATTATTACTGGGATGAACCAGAACGTGAGATTCAGAAAAAATGGTTTGAAGCACAGATTGAGCTTGCCAGGGAAGTGAGATTACCAATTATTATTCATAGCAGGGATGCAGCAAAGGACACATATGATATAATGAAATCATTACATGCAGAAGACATCGGAGGAGTGGTTCATTGTTTTTCATATTCCAAAGAAATGGCAAGACAATTCCTTGATATGGGATTTTATATTGGAATTGGCGGGGTTGTGACATTTAAAAATGCAAAGACATTAAAAGAAGTTGCAGCGTATGCACCATTAGACAGAATCGTATTAGAGACAGATTGCCCATATCTGTCACCAGAACCAAACAGAGGCAAGAGAAATTCTTCTCTGAACTTGAATTATGTAGCAGAAGCGCTCAGTCAGATCAAAGGGATTGATAAAGAGGAACTGATCGCAGTCACAGAAGAAAATGCAAGAAAATTGTATCGTATGAAAGAGGTATAAAGAGTGAAACTTGGAAATCCAAAAAATACAATAGAAGTAATCCAAAAATATGACTTTGATTTTCAGAAGAAATTTGGGCAGAATTTCCTGATCGATGAACGTGTACTTGAGAAGATTATTTCCGCTGCCGAAGTAAATAAAGAAGATTTTGTATTGGAAATCGGACCAGGAATTGGAACTATGACACAGTATCTTGCTGAAAATGCAAGAGAAGTCATGGCAGTCGAGATTGATAAGAATCTGATTCCAATCTTATCAGATACATTAAGTGCATATGACAACGTGTCCATTTTAAATGCGGATATTTTGAAAGTTGATATCGCAAAGATTGTAGAAGAAAAGAATGGCGGTAAGCCTGTAAAAGTGGTTGCCAATCTTCCATATTACATTACAACACCGATTATTATGGGATTGTTTGAAAGTCATGTGCCAATCGACAGCATCACAGTTATGGTACAGAAAGAAGTTGCAGACCGCATGCAGTCAGGCCCTGGAACAAAGGACTATGGAGCATTATCGCTGGCAGTTCAGTATTATGCAGAACCATATGTGGTAGCGAATGTGCCGCCAAACTGCTTTATCCCAAGACCGAATGTAGGAAGTGCTGTCATCAGACTGACGAGATATAAAGATGCACCGATCAAAGTTACAAATGAAAAGCTGTTATTCCAATTGATCCGTGCGTCTTTTAACCAGAGAAGAAAAACACTTCAGAACGGAATTAAGAATTTTGGTGGGCTAAACTTCTCCAAAGAACAGGTAGCACAGGCATTAGAAGAGATGGGATTACCAGCATCTGTCCGAGGAGAAGCCTTAACTTTGGAACAGTTTGCAACACTTGCAAACATATTAGATCGGTAAGATAAAATAGCCGAAATTACCAGTTTTATGAGGCTTTAAAGGAACTGTGATAAATGTTTTAAATCCAAATAAACGAGAGATAAAAGCTTTTTCGTTATCAAAGATTCCAGGAATTCCGAGATAACGCTGGCCGCTGTCAGCATCTTTTGCAAGCATCAGATGGCCGAAATTTCCATAATTTAAAAGAAGGAATCCATTTGCTTTTATGTTGTCATCAAGGTCAGGAATCTGATCAAGATCTTTTAGTGTGATCTTAATGCTAGGATCAAGGCTGTAAGAAAGAGGCATTGGCAAGGTGGGATACTCCTTCCAGTCAAAACCTTTAACAGGATCAGGATGCCGGATATTTTTGGCATCCTTTTCTAATTGAAGAGCTTCAATATACTCAGAAAGTCCGGAAGTTTTTGTCTCCGCGATCTCTTCTGTCTCTTCTATCTCTTCTATCTCTTCTATCTCTTCTGTTTCTTTTGTTTCCTCTGTTTTTTCTATCGTTTCTACTATTTCTGGTTTGGCATCCGGAATTTCCAAGGGCTTAAAACTCCGGATAATGATCGGAAGTTCTTTCCATTGTGACCCAAAGAAATGTTCATTTGAGTGATAGATCAGAAAACCATCCATTTCTTCAAAATTTTCAATTACAGGATAATTCTTTTTAAATTCGATGATTGCATCACTTCGTCTGATCGTATCAAGAAAAATTCCCTCCATTGTACCTTCATGAAAATGATAAAAATAAATTTTATATTCCAATGCCTGATCATTTGTCTTTACATGGAAATATACCCGCAGTTGATTCTGGCGCTTTTCTATTTTGGCAAAACCAACATTAGAACCTTTAATTCCATGGTGATATTCATACAGATAGGATACAATACGCTGATAATCTGACAATCGTCTACTCTCTTTTTGATTCATTCTATGTTATAATAGAAAAAAATATGACATAGATATAAGGGGAACAGACGTGACACAAGAAGAAAAATATATGAAAGAAGCAATCCGGCAGGCAAAAAAAGCAGCAGCAGTCGGTGATGTACCAATTGGGTGTGTGATTGTTCATGAAGATAAAATCATAGCCAGAGCTTATAATCAGAGAAATAAAAAGAAAACAACGTTAGCACATGCAGAATTACTTGCAATCCAGAAAGCCAGCAAGAAGTTAGAGGATTGGAGACTTCAGGAATGTACAATGTATATTACACTTGAACCATGTCAGATGTGTGCAGGAGCGATTGTTCAGGCGAGAATTCCAAAGGTTGTTATTGGAGCAATGAATCCCAAGGCGGGATGTGCGGGATCTGTTTTGAACATTTTGCAGGTAGAACGGTTTAATCATCAGACAGAGATTGAACATGGAATTTTAGAAGAAGAATGCAGCCAGATGTTATCAGATTTTTTCAGAGAATTAAGAAGGAAGAAAAAGGAGGAAAAAAATGCACAGAATTAAGAAATTAACAGCAATACTGTTATGTGCAGGAATAATGTGTTTATCTTCAATTGAGGGAGTATTTGCAGCACAGAAACCAACAGGATATCATTCTATTCATTTAAATATAGAGTCACCGAAGGAAAGTCAGCAGAATAAAACTTATGCAAGATCATATGCCGGATATTATAATGCAGCAGAACAAGGTCTTGTCACATTAGTAAAGAATCAGGGGAATACAGAACTTTGTTGGGCATTTGGCTTGGCATCGCTGGGTGAAACATCATTAATTAAACAAAAGAAAGTAAAAAAGAATGTTGATTATTCAGAAAAACATTTAGGATATTTTATGTATAATCGAACAAATGATGCGCTGAATAACACAAAAGGAGATGCAACAAAAGTATCAGGAAACTGGAAATATTCAGGTGGAAATGCACAGCTTGCGATGATCACATTAACAGGATGGTATGGGCTGGCCAACGAGAGTACAGCTCCATTTAATACCAATAAATGGACATTATCAAGCAAGCTTGGGCAAAAAGATGCTGCGATTTTAAAAAATGGATTTTTCCTTGGAAATAATCCATCAATCAATGTAGTAAAATCTTACATAAAAAAATATGGATCAGTTGTTGTAGCATATCATGCACCAGAAACGACAGAGGAAGATGAAAAATTCTACGATAGATCACATAAATCTTATAATTGTACATTATCAGAGGATGCAGCAAATCATATCGTAACAATTGTTGGGTGGAATGATAATTACAGTAGAGATAAGTTTGGGGAGGCATCAAAACCAAAGAGAAATGGTGCATGGATCATAAAAAACAGCTGGGGAAACAAGGAAGAAGACAAGGGATATACCTATATATCTTATGAAGATAGATCTATGTGTGAATTTTTGTCAGGTCAGTTTGTAAAGTCATCTACATATAAATACAACTATTTTTATGATGGATCAGCAAATCCATCTGCATACCGATTGAAGAAAGGTCAGCAGATCGCTAATATATACACAGCGAAAAAAGGAACAAAGAAGAAAAAAGAGACGCTAAAAGCAGTCAATGTAGTTACAATGAATCCAAATGTAAAATACAGCATTCAAATATATAAAAACCCGAAGAAAGGAAAACCGACATCAGGAAAGAAGCTGTTAAAACGTGCTATGACAGGAACGATCAAAGAAGCGGGAACACATACGATCGATCTGAAGCAGAAAGTCAGACTGGTCAAAGGAGAAAAGTTCTCTATAGTTATTAAGATAGGTTCAACAGCACTCATCGGATGCGATCACAGTGACAATTTTGGCTGGATCAGATTTGTGAATAAAACAGCGAAAGGACAGAGTTATGTCTGCTTGAAGGGAAATAAATGGTATGATATGTATTCTGCAAGACTTACAATGAGGATTAAAGCATACACAACAACATAACAGAAAAATAATAGAATTTATTAAAAAAGATAATAACTATTGACCTTGAGATAACTATTTAGTATAATCAAATATGCATCTTAAATCTAAGATGCCAAAGATAATCAAGTCATAAAGTTTCCGTGCTAGCCGGGGAGGTAGCGGCACCCTTTTTCTGCAATCCGCTATAGCAGAGGTGATGGTCTTGTTTCGGGTTGCCTTCTGTAGAGCTGCCCTCTACAAGTGGCGTTGATATCTGGGTCTCACGCAATAGGAATCCACGAACCGTGTCAGGTTGGGAACAAAGCAGCACTAAGTAGAACCTTCCATGTGCCGTGAGGAAACTGGGTGGAGCTGCTGTCTGGTCCGGCGTATGCGGTTTTGATTTTTGTAATTGTTCAGAGCCATGCAAATCAAATCCGTATGTACATCGAATGCTTTCATTTGACATGATTTATATTCCAAATGGAGCGGTCTGAGTAGTTATAGGATTTATAGAATATGATAGGAATAAAAGGAAGAGGTACAGATATGGCTGCAGGAACTACTGCTTTTTTGAATAATAGCGCCGACACCTGGTTCCGTGACATCATGTCCGACTGTGTGCTTTGTCCCCGTGCCTGCCATGTTAACCGTCTCGCCGGGCAGACCGGGTACTGTGGGCAGACCGCCGAGCTC
>ERZ779725.692-NODE-692-length-20822-cov-2.085376_pt1 | contig 20822 bp, 19 predicted proteins | sample MGYA00511890_ERZ779725 | MGnify/ENA primary metagenome ERZ779725 (study PRJEB29588, sample SAMEA2148549) | human gut metagenome | biome: human gut; feature: human-associated habitat; material: faeces | place: Denmark | collected 2008/2010 ...
TCCTGATTTGTTATACTTTTGTTGTTTTAACAGTGGTTCTATATAGTATGAAATGCTACAATACATGCCGAATGCTATTATCTCTATGCTTGTAATACTCGAAAAAAATAATTTAATCCTTATATCGGGCTTACGTTAAAATAGCTGATTTGTCAACAGGGAGATCGTCTAAATCTAATTCCAAAGTTCATTCAGGGGTGTAATCAGGTCGTAATATGCTTGCCCACTTTTCTCGTCTTTTTTCAATAGTGTGATGTATGAATGGAAACTATTTGATTATCTTGATATTATGATAATGTAAAAATGTTATTGTAAATATTTTCTATTTTTTCTTGTAAAAAAAAGGTCATTTTGTTTGGAGATTGAGAAAAAACATCTACTTTTGCACCCGAGTTCACGCCCAGGTGGCGGAATTGGTAGACGCGCTGGACTCAAAATCCAGTGTCCCTTAAAGACGTGCGGGTTCGATTCCCGCCCTGGGTACAAAAATCCCCTCTTAATCATTTGATTTTGAGGGGATTTTGATTTTGCGGGGCGCAAATAGGGTGCAAATTTCAACCACAACGTGAAATAAAAGGGAAATTAATCCTGCTAGGATCTATTTTCTTGTTAGGATGAATGTGGTTATAAAATCGGTAACAAAACGGGATCACGTGTTTTGCTGCTCGTTCAAGCTTGACGCATCAGGTTTTATTCTGTCAACGCTTGTTTAACGCTTGATTTCATGAATAAAATCCCCGGCCATGATTGGACCGGGGACGCTTGCAAACTGGATGGGTGATGTTAGTATCTGTTGAGGAAGTTTTTAACCCGTTTCACGTTGCCGGGTTCACAATAAAGGTTTACCAGCTCTATTTTGTTGCTTGAAACGGATATACTTCCCGATTCTTGCAACCTGAAAATGACGTGATCATCACCAAAATACCACCTGCAAACCTTGTCACCGTCCTCTAGCTGGTGTATAACCGGGTGAGGGATGGTTTCAATGTAATCGTTGATGATCGTGTCGTTATCGGCCTGTATCGTGACGTAACCGTCTCGTTGCACGTGAATAAATATTTTACTCCCGTTGAAATCGTCAACGTACACGGTGCGGGTTGCATCTTCATGAATCTTTTCTAGGTTGCACGGCCAGTTCTTTAGACCTATGCTTGTGTTTTTGTTTTGCATTGAGTGTTTAGGAATAAAAAAGCCCATTGTTTAGGTGTCCTCGGTCACTCTAGTAAACCGTGTGGGTGTTTCCACTGCCACCACCATACAACGGGCAAAATACGTTCATTACAACCGCTTTAGACGGTCGCTAGAGTTTTTTTAGGAATGGCAAATCTAGCTATTCTCTCTTGATGCTCAAAATTTAATTCAAGAAATATGTAGATGAATGTTGTTTTCATATCACTCCTTGCCCGGTAAACTTTGCGCCCACGATCGAGCCAAAGCCTCGCCAGACGTGGTAAAATCATCCTCGTTGTATTCTATCCCTAGATACATGCAAATAGCCTTGTTCTCAAACGTTGCCCGTCTCGCCCAGTTATCATAGGGATTGTTGGCGAGTTCTGGTTGTTCTATCCCTGTCACGTTGGCAAAAAAACTCATCCTGCTTGACGGGTTCTCGCTTAATCGCCTTTGCAGCTCGTCAAATCTCTTTCTCTCGCTCGTTGTCATGTTTTCCCGGTTTAAATAAATTCATACGCTTCTTTATCTTCATGGAAATTACCGTCACCGTCTAGCCAGCATAGGCACCTGCGGCCATCCTGTGAGGTACTGATTCCCTTGCCAAAATTGTCGTTACCTACAACAAACGTGTTTAACTCGTCAATCGCCTTTTTCACGTTGTCAACAAGTTGCAGGGCGTGTTCCCGTTCTCCTGTCGGTAGGATCGTGTATTCTCTCTCCTTGCTTTCCATCCAATCAAGGGAAACGCTCACAACACCCCCGTTGATCTCAAGCGCCTCTATCTCCAAGGGGGTAGACGTGTGATGTAATAGAGTCTTTTTCAATTCTTTAGCGTTGTTCTCGATGGCCTCGTTCAATCTATACAGCGTTTCTTTATAATCGGCATCACGCTTGAAACTGATTCTTATTCTTGATGAATCTTTTTGCGCCATCTCGATTGCTCGATCATGCAAGATCACACACGATGAACCCAAGTCCCTCAATTCCCCGGTTTCAAAAACAAATCCCATCTCGATCATGTCGTTCACGATCGTCTGGATTTTTTCAACATTCATTTCATGACGCTTGACCTCTCTATCAAGCCCGTTTTTTTTAATTGGTTCCATAAATTTTAAAATTGAATTGTGTTAATAATATTTTTACTCTTACCGTGATGTTACCCTTTTACCCTTGACCTAACCTTGACCCAATTTTTGTTTTTACCCTTGTCCTAACCTTATCCCGTTCTGGTGACACCCTTGCCGTAATCTTGCCGTGATTTTTTTGTTTCCCCTTGTTGTAGTCCTTGCAATCCTCACCATTGTATCACCTTGAAAGTGTTGATGAGGTGAAGCTCTAGTTAATCCTTTATCACTTCCCTGATCATTCCCTTGTTCCCAAACACGTCAATGCCGGGATGATCCCTCTTGAAATCGTTGATGAAGTCTAGCCCCCTGTCGGTTCCAAGAAACTCCTTGATGTTATCCCCTAAACCTAGGATCTTGACAATATCATCGGCATTGAAAAATATCTCCCCGGTTTTCTCGTCTTGCATCACTTGTACTGGGGTATCTTGAAAGTGATCCATGAAATAAACGTAGTTTTTATCCTCTCCTGTCTTTTGCATGATGTGGTGTTTTTGTTCTCGTTCCAAAATATCGTTTTAACACTTGATGTATTTTTGGTCATTCATCCCAATTCATGAATTTGTTACCAAATTTTGGGTACATCTACCACTTATTATAAGACACCCTAACGATATTTTCCCATGTTCTGCTTCTCACTCGATTTGTGATTATGTTAATAGTGTCATTTTTACTTTTAACGGTACACTTGTACCCAATTTTTGGTAACAACTTGCATATTACCCGTGGTAACTATACGTAAGCCCCCACGTTTTTAATTTCATCGTCTAGTTCCTTGACCAGTCCATCGGAAACGGTCACGCCCGCCTTGGTTGCCACGTCTTGTATTTTTTTCTTTAGCCGTGTGTAGCTTTTCCTATCGTCAAAAACTTTAGCCTCTTTCAATTCTTCCATAAAAGTCGCTATTTGCGTTTGGTCGCTTTGGTTGATAAGACGAGCAACCAACACGTCAAAAGCGTCGGAAACGGTCTTAATCTCGCTCATGATGTCTGTTTTTACTTGGTTTAACTTGGATATTGCAAAATAGTTTTCTTGGTATTTTCTCACCATCAGATGGTAAAAGACACTTTCTGATAGGGTTGAGGCGGTAACCTCTGGCACGTTCATTTGTTGGGGTAATCGCCCGTTGAACCTCATTTCATACTTTAACAAGTTAGCGTTATCAAATCCATCTGGTAAAACCATCCCTTTAACCCTTGCATCTGCTTTCTTGTCATAAAAAGCTAGTACCTTGTGTTGGCGTGGGCTTTGGGGTTTGTAGTAAAGCGTCCCCACGTCAAAATGATACCTCAACAACTTTGGCGTGTTTCCCAATTTTGAAAGGTAATTCTCTACCGGGTGCCTCATCACAAAAGCTCGTCCAAATTCCATGCTTGTAACCTTGGCATCGGCAACGTCCAAATGCAGGCTATCCGATAGCTTTGTTATCGCTTGCCTCGTGCCGTGGCGATCTAACGGGTAAATGTTGTTTGGATAAAGAAACTTTGCCAAACTCCCTATTATAGAGATTCCACCCGTGTAAATTGACACTTTCAACCCCTCCAGGCTACCAAAGGTGCAAACCTCTCCCGTTTCATGATCCACGTGATCTTTTGCTTTATCAAGGAAATTACTAACATCGGGGGTATCCCTTGTCCTCATCACCCATAACTTTACCTTGTCGTACATTGTTACCAAATTTTGGGTACAAGTTACATATTACCGGGTCGAGGCTTCCACCCGTTTTGCTTGCTCCCTTAAAGCCTTTATAGCCTCGTCAAAACCTCCCATCATGAGTTGCTTGCAATATGAAGCGATCAATACTTTTGCACCCTCTAGTACAATCAACTCTATAATGTCGGGTTTGATTTGATCTTTGGTTGTTGTCGCTGTTTTATCTTGATGAATGATGAAGAGAAAACCGTCATCCCGGTATTCAAAAAACGGGTTAGGCTTTTTATCTTTAGAGTAGTTTTTGTCTGCCAGAGGATAACCATAAGCGTAACCGCTTAGTTTTCCATTAATGAAATATTCTTTTAACCCAGTAAAATTGAGGCTGTTTTTAGCTTGTAATTTCATGGATGGGGCATTATCTTTCTTGCTGCCGCTATCCTTGCTCACTTGCAAATACATTGATACCTTCCCGTCCCTACCTGTTATTTTTTCCATCGGTGGGTAATACCCCGCCTCGGTTGTTATTACGTATTTGGGTATTTTCCCGGATCCCGTGCAATCTTCCATCTTGGCATAGTAGCGTATATTTGGAGTGATCATAGAATACCTCCTTTCTTCATGCAGTAATTTTGCGCTTTTTGCTCGATTTCTTCACTCGTGGCTACTCGGTTCCTTTGTAACCATTGCTCTAGTTCTACTCGGTTGAAATAACACATCTTTCCCATCGGTTTAAAATGTGGTATCTCGCCCCTCATCGTGAGCTTGTATAAATAACTCTTTGAAATACCCATGTAGCGGGCTGCCTCGTCACTCGTTAATACTTCCTTTGTGCAAAATATAGTGTTAGCTGTCACCTCGTTGGCAACCTGTTTTAAATCCTCTGTCATGCCTTTTTTATTTAGAGGGTTTGGGCTGTCTGGGGAAAGGTGCAAGACTTCCCCGTCTTTGCCTGTGTAATCTTCTGGAATAGTCTTGCACTTGCTATCCATCAGACTACAAGGGCAAAGGTAGAGGGTAAAAAAAGATAAGAAAAGGGGCTACAAATAGTCTATTCATAGCCCCTATAAAAACACTTACTTTTAGTGTCTAATCATTGAAAATATTGTTGTTCATTTCATTTCTCCACTTCTTTACATCGGCTCTTTTTGCTTCATTATCAGCGTTGGTTATAGATGCAGATAGTTTTTTTACACCAAAAAACTCCTCTAATTTATTTATAGGTCTGGGAGAACTGTATATCTTATTGCAAAAATACCCTAATCTGGCTTGCCCTTTCTCGCCTCCATACATCCATTTATAGTTGCTATCTTCTTTCTTCATATAGCCCACATTAATAGCTTTGGCAAAATATTTTCTGGCTTTCTCTGTGTCTAATTCACTTGGTAAACTTATCTTATCTGTTGTTTTTTCATTATTTCCGGCCTCTTTGGGTATTTTTCTTGTTTCATGCTCACCGTCAATTATGTAACTACAATCTATTTGTTTTTTAAAGAGGAGATCTTGTACAAATTCCCCTATTTCAGTTGAAAGAAGATAGTTGCAAAGAGGTTTTAGATATTCTTTATCGCCCTCTCCCCATCTATAATAGCAAAATCTTATTTCTTTTTTCATTAGTTGTTCCCCTATCCATTGAATTAGATTGCACGCTTCCTTGTAACCGTTATCACTTTCTTTCAAATCTACATCTTCAAACCATTTTATAAGCCCTTGTAATAATAGTATTTGTAGTAATAATCCCAGGGTGGATATATCATCTAATTCTTTTAAAGTACTTGATATATGGTTTCTTATTCTGTTGGGCTTATCTGTGTTATCCCTAATGAAATATATCAAACTCTTTATAGTTTTCAAATAATATTCCTTTATTGTGTCATTTTTCAACACGCTATCCACAACACCATAATTTTGTAAATCTCTATAAAGGGATTCTAAGCTGCACTTAATTCCATAGGCTTCTATATCAAACCATTCATCTAAACTCTCATCTTCTTCTGGAATATCAGTGATGTTGCCATACAGCCCTTTACCCTCTTTGGCATTCTTTTCCATTATTGGATTTATTACATTGCTCATTATCTCTTTTGAGGCAAAAATCCTTATTGGTATAAACTGCCATTCATTAGTTTTGGTTATTGGCTGGCATCGCTCCATTTCTTCCTTTATATTCAAAGCGGCTCTTTCTTGCATATTCTTTTTACCTACTATTACAATGTTTGCATATTTGGAAAAGTCTTTGCAAAAAGCCTCATCATTGGCAAACCCTGTTTTTTCAAGTGCTTTTTGTATTGTGTCTTGGTTTGCTTCATCGGGTAAAGTACAACCAATATTCCAGCCGTTTGTATTATACACACTCTCTTGGCTGTTATCTATTTCATATATTGCTTTAAATACTTTTTCAAAGTCTGGTCTATATAACGCCTCTTGCTCTTCACACAAACTAACAAATTGGGTTTGTAGCTCCATCCATTCTTTACTTGGTTTAGGTTTGTTACTTATTCCTGTTTCTTCCATGTGGTTTATAATTTAAGTTCAGGTAAACTATTTATTGCATCCTCTTTCAACTTATCCACGGCACGGGTGTACTTCTCCGTGTGTTTTAGTCCAGAATGCCCCAAAAGGCTAGCCACGGTCTTTATATTGGCTCCGTTGTTGAGGATGTTCACGGCAAATGAATGACGGGCACAATGCCAAGTAATATGTTTTGTGATCCCGGCTCTAGCCGTCCAGTGTCTTAACGCTTTTAGGCACATGGTATGGGAGGGAAGTTTAAATATTACCTCATCCATGTTATCAGGTGACGAGGGGTGCCCAATGAGGGAAATTAAGCCATCATTCAAAGGTATCACCACGTTACTAGCCTTGCTGTGTCCGCTTGTCTTGTTTTGCTCAAATGATAAAAGCCTGTTTGGATAATCCACGTTTGAAAACCTTAACCCCACAACATCACAAAAGCGGATGCCCGTGTAAAGGCAAAATATAAAAGATCTTCTTATATCGGGGTTTTGGCCTTGATAGTGGGTGTTTAGTAACATTTCAATCTCTTCAAGACTTAGAATGTCCTTTTTAATGACTTGATCGTCTATTTTGCAAGTGATACCGTTGCATGGGTTTTTGTGTATTACATCATGTTCCTCGGCATACTTGACTACCTTTTTGAATCGTTGAAATATGGTATGTGCCCCTTCTCCCGTGCAGATACTTTGCAAGTATTCAACAAATTCTAATATCAAATCCCGGTTTAGGTTGTTAGGTTTGATGAAATTGGCATAAATGGGGTGTTTTTTTGCAAGGAACGCTTTAAATTTAGCTAGAGCCATCATGATAACCCTAACGTCTTTCTTTTGGTAATTGTCGATGTAGTTTTGAAAGTAATCCAAGAAATTGATGCTATCTTTCTTGTCTAGCCGATACCCCAATTTCCCCGCTTTAAGTTCTTGTTCTCGTTCAAACCTGATCTTTTTGGCTAATTCCAACGTTTCCCGGTTTTGTTGTCTTTCAAGTGGGGTTCTTGGGGCTTGCCAGATATAGAGATTTAAAAATTCTTTTTTCCTGATAATCTTTACCACTTCTTTATCTTTCTCCTCATCATATTGCTTTGAATAGCCTAAATAATACTCTAAATACAAACTTATTTGCCCATCAGAAAGTGTTTTTTCTTTTAATTTGGGGTTATCTGTTACTTTTGTGTCATTCTTTGCCATTTTTTGTCAATCTTATTTACCTTTGTTTCCCTTGTTTGCAAAGGTATAATAATATTTTTTCCGGGGGTGCAAATAGGGTGCAAAAATCAACAAAAAAAAGAATGTTTTATGAAATTAAGAGAAAAATATAATAATGTAATTATTTGCAAATCAGATGTAATTGTTGCTTTTGATTTCTTGTTTTTCTATGGGTTTGTTCCCGCCCTGGGTACAAAAAATCGAAAGATAACCCTCTTGGTCAGATGATTGAGAGGGTTTTTCTTTTGTGGGTGCAGAGGGAATCTTGGGGCTCACGTGAAAAAAGGGCTCACCTGAAAAAGTAGGTGGAGCAGTTAGTAGAAAGCGTTATCTTCGTAACGATTTATGATATCAATAATATTGCCTTTGTCATTTCGGATGGTGTCTTGAACCCATTTGCCGGGCTTACGTTGTTTGAATGGAATAACGATTTTGTTTTTTGCTGCACGAGATAATTTATCGTAATCTTGAATACCCTTACCGTCTCCAAAGAAAATGTCAAAAATGGTCAAGTCTTCCCAAAAATAGACCTTTGCAGAATACTCGCTATAAAATATTTCCTCTTTCATGTCATAAGGATACTCCACGGTATAATATATCCGTCCCTCGTTTTTCTTGGAAATTGATGGGTGAAGATCGTGCGAGGTTTTTGTTACTCGCCTGTACCTGATAATAGGTTTTTTGTATTCTCGGTAATAACCGGGTCCATGTTTCAATACCACCTGTTTCGTTAACTTGATTAATTCTTTGTCAAGTTTCATTTTAGCTATACTATCTTTAATTACTACCGTGTCTTGTTTTTGAGAATATATAGCCTTGCTAATTCCCAAGAAACAAAATCCAAAGAATAATATGAATTCAATTTTTTTCATTTCTATCTATTTTTAAAGTGTTTCTCTTCTATTTGGCCCAAAGGGATATATTTGCTTCGGGTTATCTGGCATATTTACCGGATCGCCAGCGGATATCGATTGAGTGTAATCATACACTAATCCAGGCAAGTTACCTGCGTGATCGGTAGAGGATGGGCCTACTGGACGTCGTACTCCCTGTGCTGCCCAGGTCAAGGGATAATGAGAATGCAATGTACCGATGATTAAGTCAAAAGATAATCTTGGATCATATTGTTGTGAGGAATAAATGAAATGAACTTGCGCCTCAACTGCTCTATCAAGTATAACGGGATCGCCTTCTATTATATCATCCCCACAATAGTATTCCCCTGTTTCTGTGTTCATGTAGATGAAGCAACCAAATTCTTTGGTTGCGTGGGAACTTTTATGCTCTCGAGTGTAATTTACACTCATATTCCATAGTTCGATTGCTCGTTTTTCAATTGCTGGCAAATTTTTGAATTTAGAAATAGGAGGACACATTTCTTTAACAGTAACTGTATTAGAATTAATGTTACCTATTTGTCCTTCAAATTGCACAACCGCGACAAATTGGAAAGTTCCGGCTGAAATTGCTTTGCGTGCACAAATCCAGTCTGTTGTCTCTCCTAAAGAACCTCCTTGTTTTGTTCCTTTTCTGTTTATATAATAGTCGATATTGGTAATTTTAGGAATAGGTTTTTGCTTGGTATGATAAATATCTAATATCAAATAGTAAATATCTCCAATTTCAACCTCTCCTGCGAGTTCACTTGTTGTTAAGTTCACCATAATGTGCCCTGGATCTTCTTGTTCAAAAGGAATTTTGATATCCGTGTCTTCCCTAGTATTTTCCCCAGTATCTCCCCCGGAACTTCCAGTACCACCTCCGATCTCATCCGGTGTACCTGTTATCCAAAGAAAATCAAAAGATATTTCACAATGATGCCTGTCCCAAAGACGCGTGCTTAACAAATCATAATAATGTATCGCAACATCTTCGTGGAGGGTTATTACAAAAATAATATCATCTTCAATTATTAATTCTATTTCAAAACTATTAGGAATATGATGAACAACCTCGTGTGCTATATCCTCGAACCTGCTGATGTTCATTCCGTTTATAACAGCATCCCCAAAGCTATCTAAATAATTGTGAATTACAAGTGTATAATATGCGGGGAAGACACCGTTCGATCCTCTTGAGCGCGAGAGAAATGGAGTTAAGTTTGCTTGATTTGTAATTAATTTTTTGTCAATTGTAATACCTTTTTCTTTCCATTTTTCAGAAACGGAGGACTTTAGTATACCTTGAGCAGAAGTGTTGGATATTATATTTTCTTTTTCTAAAACTAAAGGAATGTCGATTAAACACTCTGCTAAGTGTGTATTTTCTTTAGTTACTTCAATTGGAAATATGATCATTCCTATCAGCGTGCTATCTTTCAACAATGGCAATATGTATTGCCATCCACGGCTTCCTTGAAATACAAGTGCAACTTCGTTTGGAGGAATATCGCCTTTGCGTATCAGCTTTTCCCATTGTTGTTTGCCATCGGGATTGGATAGTAAATGAGTCATGAATGCTTTCCCGACATCATTCAACTTCTCCATTTGTATATCTTGTCCCAAATAACCCTCATTACATGACAAGAAAACACTGAAGAAAAGAACACTAAATTTGAAAAAATAAAAAATGACCTTCTTTTTCATCCTGTTTGAGTTTAAGTGATTTTTTACAGTACTTATTACATATTACATGCTGTCTTTAAACTACATTTCCTCTGTGAGAATTTATATGATTAAGCTAATTTATTTACTGCCTCACGTCTGATGTGTCATTTTATTCGCAATTTAAATATAATTTTTGGTTTGACAAAGAAATGTTAATGTGTCACTTTTTAGCAGCGCTTTTGTAAATTTTGTCTCAGTGTTTATATATTTAAGATCCATTTTAAGAGTCAATAGTTCATTAATGAATTCGATAAAATAAACAATATGATCTATGCAACAATAGCTATAAAATCAATGAGTTACTTAAAGGATTTGTCATTTAGATTACAGTTCGGTCTGATAACAGATACAGAGAGTTCTATACAATGTAATTGTCTTGCAAATAAAGAAATGAATTGAGTTGGAATGTAATATATAACTAATTAATGCTATATTGGTAAGTACTAGTGTCCCAATTTTATTGGGATACTAGTGTTCTTACATAGATAATTTCCTCGATAGATCATTAAATGCCACGCAATTAACGGAAGGGATAGATAGGGCGTTACACGGAGATAACACCTATAAATGGTTTATAGAGTGAAAACTATTAGGAATAAATTCTTTTATTCCGTTGATTAGCCTAATTTTGCCTTACAGTCACCCCTGTGAGTGTTTGTAAAATGCCAATTATTATTTATTTTTGTGTACTGTTTAGAGTGATCTGGGCAGTAACATATTTAGTAAAAGGCGTTTAGTTTTTATCCTCACTTTGAAAATCGCCAATTTTTGAGTTACAGGGATAAACGGTACAAACGCTCATGCTTGCCATATATACAATTCTGTTATATATACTGGTTTAGCGTGGGGTGACTGTTTATTTGTAACAAGGTGTTTGGCGATACCTCAAAGTGAATAAACTGAAAGTTCCCACGCTTCTCTTTTTTTAACTGCTTTCCTGGGAATTGAAAGCACAAATATGTTTGTTATGGCTAAATATTTGTGGAAAGTTGATGTCGTGAAAAATGCAGGACAATTAGTTAAATGCATGACCGTTGAAATCATCATGGAGAATACAAGTGGTAAACCACAGGCGAAACACATTATCGAGGCGATAAAAAACAAGTACGGTGTCACCGTGTCTTCATGTCATTGTACGACTAGCGTGTTTAATTTTCAAAAATTAAGTTGATTATGGATTTGAGATATGTTATTATTTTTCTATCAACTACTCTAACGTTCTTTTTTAGTAGCTGTGGCAAAGATAGTGGAACCGATGACCCAAACAATCCAAATGGAAACGGGGGAGAACAAACAACATTAACAATCTCTCCAAATGAATTAACATTTAAATCGGAAGGAGAAGAGAAAGCATTTGCAATAACTTCCAATTCTGCTTGGACTATTACAAACCCAAGCACATGGTGTAAAATTAATCCGGCACAAGGTAATAACAATGCCATGATAACGGCTACTGCTGATCCCAGTGAAGAATATGATGATAGAAACTTCAATCTAACCATCAAAGCTGGGGAGATAACAAAAGTTGTAACCATCACCCAGAAGAAAAAAGATGCAATTATTCTAACCAAGGAAAGATATGACATCCCAACAGAAGGAGATAACATTACGGTTGAAGTTAAAAGTAATATCACCTATTCCGTCATTATCCCAGCAGAACACAGCGAGTGGATTAAGCAAGTAGAGACAAAACAACTTGGGAGAGGGTTAGAAACAAAGAATCTCAATTTTAAGATATCAACAAACCCCAATACGGACAAAAGAGAAGGGATTATTGTAATTAAAGACAATGGTAGCTCTTTGGCTGATACAATTCATGTTTATCAAGCACAAAAGGATGAGTTGATTCTTACACAAGATACATATAACGTTTCTTCAGAAGGAGAAATAATTCATGTTGAATTGAGAAGTAATGTTGATTATGATATTTTTATTCCTGAAGATGTTCAAGAATGGATACACCAACTACCAACTAAAAGTTTAAAAGTGGATCAACTTATTTTTAGTATACAAGCGAATCTTTCTAATAATAATCGTTCTGCAAAAATCAGTATTAAGGATAAAAATAGTGATCTAAATGATACACTATATATTCAACAAAAAGCTAATGAAACTATCAATGTTATATTTCAAACAGAACAAGATGTAATTAATTTTTCCCAGAAAATGAATGAGATTATAACTGGAAATCTTATGATTTGCGGGAAAGAATTAAAAACATTGCAAAAATTAGAAAATAGACTTGTTGAAGTTAAAGGAGATTTAATCATTGATTGTGCTTCTTTAACCACGTTGGATGGATTATATGGTCTGACAAAAATTGGAGGCGATTTAATAATTTCAAAAGGTCAAATGATGACTTTAGAAGGTCTAAATAATCTTGAATCTATTGAAGGAGACCTCAATATTTCTCTTTCTCCTTCCACTTTAAGTAATTTGAAATCATTCAAATGTTTGGAAAAATTATCAACTATTGGGGGTAGTTTTAAAATAACAGCTTCTCAATTTAATTCAAATGGCTCTTCTTCTGGCATTGAATCTTTTGAGGGATTAAATAATCTAAAATATATAGGTCTTAATTTTGAAATAAATGCATTTAATGGGGGATTAAATGCTTTGAAGTCATTTGAAGGATTAGAAAATTTAACCACAATAGGAGAAAGTTTCAAAGTCATAGCTTCTTCGGGTGATGCATATTCTTCTGTATCACTAGACGCATTGAAGTCGTTTAAAGGTTTAAATGCACTAAATCTCATTGGAGGAAATTTTAAAATACAGGCTATAGATTCCGTTTCTTCACCATATGCATCTTCTTTGGGTGAATTAACATTTGAAGGCTTAAATAACCTGACTGCTATTAACGGAGATTTTTCGATAAAAGCTTTTGCTCTTGGTTCAGATAAAGACAACTGGGGAACTTGCGAACCTTTAAAGAATTTGGTATGTTTTAAAGGTTTAAATAAATTGCATCGCATAGGTGGGAATTTTAAAATTGATGCATATTCTGATTATAAAAAGAGAAATACAATGGCATTAGCATCATTAACATCATTTGAAGGTTTAGAAAATTTATATACTATTGAGGGGGATTTTACTATAAAAGCCTCTACTTCTTATGGTCGTTCCTTACCAAGATTAACTTTTAATGGACTAAACGCATTAAAGCAGATCAATGGGAATTTTGAAATAAATATTTCTAATTTGAAAGGTGGTAGTGAACGCTCATTGAGGGATTTTACATCATTTGAGGGTTTAGAGAATCTATCAACAATCGGAGGGAATTTTAAAATAATTGCTTATCAGTCCAATTGTTTTGAATCTTTTAAAGGATTAAATAAGTTGAAGCATATTGGGAACGATTTTGAAATAAGAGCCTCTGGATATAATACGTTAGGTAAATGTACTTCTCTTAAGGGTTTAGATAATTTATCCTATATCGGTGGAAGTTTAAAAATAGAAGGTGTTATCAGTGATTATGCACTAGATGGTTTAGAATCATTAGAAGGGCTGACACAATTGAAAACGATATCGAACAAGTTATCAATTACGGGATGTAAAAGGTTGAACAATATTAATGCTTTAATTTCTCTCACAACAGTAAAAGAAATAACAATAACAGATTGTCCTGCTATTTATGATTTTTGTATTATAAAAAATGTTGTACAAGAAAACAATAGTAGTTTTTATACGACTGGAAATGGATATAATCCGACTAAATATCAATTACTAAATGGGCAATGTTCTGATATTTCAAAAGAATAACTATTTATATTGTGATAATAACTATGGGAAAACAATTTAATCAAAATTTAAATAATTGGCTTCAAGAAGTAGCAAACGGTTGTTACCAAATTGCAGTGAATTCTGCTTACAACATGGACATGGACTTTTACGTTTTCCAATCTAACGTAAGTTTTCAACCCGAACTAATGATTATTGGTAGTAATCCTGGAGGAAATAAAGAATATTCAACGATGAATCGTGAACAAGGACGGGAACGTCGTACTGCAAATAACTTGGGAATTAGTGATCATAACCAATTTCTTGTAAATGATGGTTGGGGGAGTATGAGAAGTTTGTGCGAGTTGTTTTCTGGACCAATTTTACGTCCTGTCTTTGAAAAAGCAGTGATTACGAACATTGTATATTTCAACACGGGTAATTTCCAAGAATTACGAAAACGCATGAATCAAGGTGGACGGGAAGCGTTACAATTTTGCGTGAAGAAGAACATGGAATTGATCCGTCTAGTATCTCCCAAACATTTACTATTAATGGGGATTCCTGCACGAGATAATTTGCGACCGTATTTTGATAAGCCTCTACAATCGTTGTTGGTTACCCCCGTGGAAAAATATAATTTAATTCAGGAAACCACGTTAAACGGTATTCCAACCTATTGTATCCATCATCCCTCTCGTAATTATAAATTCAATACGGGAGAAAATCAAAATCTAAAACGAGCAATGTTTGAAAAGATTCTGTCTAAATAAAATTATCATGTATAACTTAAAAGAGGAAATTATGAAAAGAATGTTTGTTTATTTATGGGTAATGATTTGCAGTTTGGGATTTACCGCTTGTTCTGATGACGATGGTAATGGTGATACCGAAAAAGGTTATAAGGTAAGTAAAATTACAGCTCACTTTCACGAGGACGAAGATGAAGATGAAATTCGTACATACAGTTACGATAGTCAAGGCAGAATGATTAAATGCGTGTATGATGAAAACCAGATTGTTACCTATACTTATAAAAGTAACCAAATCGTAGTGAACGGGCTTGAAGACGGGGAGGAGATATGGAAACTGAATGATAACGGATATATCGTACAAGGAGAGAGTGAAGATGAAGAGATTGCATACACTTATGACAACCTTGATCAATTACAGAAAATGGAATATACAGACGGTGATATTCACATCTTTACATGGAGAGACGGAAATATTGTAAAAGTTGTTGAGGCATTCGGTGAGGTGTACGAAAGTACGAGCGAATTTACTTATTCTTCCGTAGAAAATAAAGTTGATTTTGATTTTTCTTCTTATCTTGGAGACTACCATTTTTACGATGAGCTTTACAATGGTTCGTATTTTGGGAAACCCAACAAAAATTTAGTGCTCACTTGTCAAACAAAAGAAGGGAATGAGACGTCCAATTACCGTTATGAATACTCTTTCAATGAAAACGGTTGTGTTGAAAAAATATTACAATATGAAGATGATGTTTTGACGGTTACTCATATTGTAGAGTATCTCTAATTCTCCTGGGTATATTCATTGTTTTATATAAATAGAAAATGAGGGCGTGTCACATTGAAGTGCCCTCATTTTTTCTATCCTGATACCACAACTGCCAGCTATTAAAGAGATTTTGCCAAATGGAATAAAAGGCTAAAAACACGGAGGCTAATGGATTCAAATACGTGTTTGCCATCCAGATGCCCATGGCGGTGTTTTTTTGGCCTAATAGTTGACCTCCGGCTATGCGATCGCCGTATTTGCCTCCCAGCCATTTGCCTGTTGCGAAGTGGATGGTGCAGGTGATGACGGATGAAATTCCTAGGGCGAGAATCGTGTTTTCATTGCCTTTCCCGTGGATGAATATAAAGTTAATGGTTTGTCCTAACGTGAGCAGTAGGCATATGGCCCAGAGATAAAATGAGATGCCCTTATAGCGACTGAGAAAATGGTTGGTTTTAGGGAAAAATACTTGCAAGACAAGTACCACGAAAAATGGTAGGGCAATCACCGGGCTGATTTTGCTGAGAATCAATAGAAAAGAATTTATAAAAGACATATCTTGATGCGAACCGATGAAAGAGAAATATACAGGAGCGATAATGGCTACCATGAGATTTCCCACGATTGTGTAAGTGGTGGTTGTTTCTCTCTTGGCTCCAAGCATGCTGGCAATGACAACAACGGAAGCTGCCACGGGACATAGAATCCCGATTAAAATGCCTTGAGCCACAGTTTCGTTAGGGTATACCGATCTTATGGTGTAATAGCCTCCGATGCTGACCACGATCTGGAATAGCATGAGCCACAAATTCATGGAGGAGATGTGTAACTTCCGTAAATCAACGGCCACGAAATTTAGGAGTAGAATGATAAAAATGAAATAGGGTACAATCCAGGCTAACAAGCTACACCAACTGTGTAATAGAAGCCCTAGGATGATGGCCATCGGAAGTATATAACTACGTAATTTAGACATGATTGCTAATGGATTAAAAACGGTGCGAAATTACGAAATCCGAACGGGAATTATGTTGTTGTTATGTAAGTTTTTGCTTTTGTTTTATTCTTCGGAGGTTTCATGGACTTGTCGGTTATTTCTGAATTGTAGGGGAGTCATGCCCGTGTGTTTTTTGAAAAAACGGGCAAAAAAGGAAGAGTTCGGGTAGTTAAGTTCCTCGGAAATCTGGATGATGCTCATGTCTGATGATTTCAATAACACTTTGGCTTCTTGCAGGCTGAAATTCGTGATCCAGTGGTAGAGGGTGCAATCGGTGGTTTGTTTTAATATGCTCGACAGGTATTTCGGTGTCATGCAGAGTTTGTCGGCGTAGAATGATGGAGAACGTTCTTGTTTGTGGTGTTGATGCAGTAGTCGGAAGAAATCATCTACGACTTGTTTTTGGCGATTGGTCCCCACTAGTACGGCTTGGCGGGAATAGATGAAACTGAGTTCAGCAATAAAGGAGAAAAGTAAGGCTTTGATGATTTCTTCCCGGGAGGGATGATCGAGTCTGGCAGCCTGACGGGTAATGAAAATGAAAAATTCATCCAGATGGTTGTATTCTTCTGTCGTTAGGGATAGGTAGGGTTTATTACCTATTCTCTCCGAGATTCCCGATTTGAGGACGAACGGGAAATCTACCATGAAGTCAAAGCTATAAGACAGGCATTTACATGTGAAATCGTCTGACAGGTAATGATTCTCGACCAGGTGGAAAGGTAAAAGAGAGAGTAGCGTGCCGGGATGGGCGAGATAGTCTTTGCCGTTGATTTTCAGATGGCCTTCTCCGACGGTGATCATGATGACGGTTAGCCCGTTGTGGTCGTTGCGTCGTGGTTTGTGGAGAGGGAATAGCCGGATAAAGAGTTCTTTGTTTAACATGGAAATAAAAAAATTTCCAAGAGAGGGGATTGCCGTGCTGTTTGATATGTCCTTTCCTTTTTGCATGTGCTCTGATTTCACGTTCCGGGAACAAAGATAAGGTATTTGCACGAAAAAGCATTATAGGGCAAATCTATGGATGATTAGGACGAAAGCATTTGTGGGATGTTGAGGATATTCGCGGCGTGAAAATGATAAATATTAGAGGTTATGGAACAGAAAAATTCGAAAATTTACATACTTATTGTCGTCGGAATGGTGTCGGCTCTGGGACCTTTTGTGACGGACTTTTATTTGCCGGCATTTCCCAGTTTGGTAACTTATTTTGACACGACGGCCTCGCAAGTGCAGTTGAGCTTGACGTTTAGCATGATTGGTTTGGCCGTGGGACAGATATTTTTGGGCCCGTTGAGTGATAAATTTGGACGAAAGCGACCGCTGGTGATCTCGATGTTCTTTTTTGTCTTGTCGTCGGTTGCTTGTGTTTTTTCGCCGAGCATAGAGATTTTCATCTTGGCCCGTTTCATCCAGGGATTTTCGGGTGCGGGAGGAATCGTGATTTCGAAGTCGATCGCAACCGATCTGTACGGGGGAAAGGATTTGGCGAAATTCTTTTCCATGTTGGCTTGTGTGCAGGGATTGGCCCCGATTTGCGCACCCGTGTTGGGAGGATTGTTACTGATGGTGACGAATTGGAGAGGGATATTCGGATTACTGGTGTTGATCGGGTTGTTGTTGTTATCGGTATTATTCCGGTTTCATGATTCGTTGTCTAAGGAGAATCGGTTGCCAGGGGAGTTGAAGGAGCGATTTGTTTATTATAAAGAGGTGTTGTGGCATCGAAAATTCATGTATTTCGTGCTGATTCAGGTTTTGGGGATGGGAGTAATGTTTTCATATATTGCGTCTTCACCGTTTGTTTTTCAGGAACATTATCATCTTTCTCCTGTCATGTATAGCATTTGTTTTGCTTGTAATGCCGTGGCAATTATGCTGGGTAGTTTGAGTGTGGTTCGTTTCCGGTCGAACGAACATGCATTGCGGGTGGGCGTATGCGGGTTTATGTTCTTGTGCTGTTGCACTGGTGCGGCTCTCTGTTTGGAATTATCCGTTATTATTATTGAAATTGTCTTTTTCTTGTTTCTTTTTTTCTTGGGGATTATATTGCCGACTTCCACGACGCTGGCTCTGAATCTGGAAAGACAAAATTCGGGTACAGCCTCTGCAATACTGGGTTTTTTGACCTTCTTGGGGGGAGGGATTGTTTCGCCTTTGACGGGTATAGGAAATATCCTTTATTCGACGAGTGCTATTATGTTCGTGTGTTGCGTGTTGATTCTAGTTTGTACGTGGAGAGTTTTGAAGATGACAAGGGCTTGAGAAAATACCGGACGTGCGTGTAATTTGTCTTCTGAAATCTTTATATTTGTAAAGAAAAGCGAGATGGAGGGGGAGAGAATGTACTAGTATGGTGTGACATGTAAAGAAGTATGTGGTTGTTTTAATATCGCAAAAACTATTTTCAATATGGATTTGTTTACGATCGTGACCGCACGTGCGGATTATGAACAAGGAGCGTTAGTGATTATTGATCAGACGCAACTTCCCGGACGGGAAGTATATTTGGTGTTGAAAACTCCGGAGGAAATTTGGGAGGCTATTTATTTGTTAAAGGTAAGGGGTGCGCCTGCTATCGGGGTGGCTGCGGCTTACGGGGTTGCCGTGTGTATGCAGAAGGTGGCTGCGACCGGGTTTGACGATTTCTACCGGGAGTTTTCAAGGGTGAAGGACTATTTGGCGTCTTCTCGCCCCACGGCGGTGAATTTGTTTACGGCATTGGAGCGTATGGATCGTGTGTTGTTGAAGCATCAAGGTGCGGGAGTGGAAATTTTGAAACAAGTCTTGCGAGAAGAGGCCGAGGCAATTCGGGATGAAGATGCGGATGCGTGTCGAAAAATCGGGGAGCATGGTTTGTCTTTGTTAAAGCCGGGAATGGGATTGCTTACACATTGTAACGCGGGACATTTGGCGGTTTCGGAGTACGGCACGGCCTTGGCTCCCATTTATCTGGGACAGGAACAAGGATTTGGTTTTTCGGTTTTTGCCGACGAGACCCGTCCGTTATTGCAGGGGGCGAGGTTGACAGCCTTTGAGTTGCAAAAAGCGGGTGTGAACGTGACCCTGATATGTGATAATATGGCCTCCTCGGTGATGAAACAGGGGTGGGTGCAAGCCGTACTGGTCGGGTGTGATCGGGTGGCTGCCAATGGTGACACGGCAAATAAAATCGGAACTTCGGGTGTGGCAGTATTGGCTAAATATTATGGCATCCCGTTTTACGTGCTGGGACCGACCTCGACTATTGATATGGATTGCCCCACGGGGAAAGAGATTAAGATCGAGGAACGTGATCCGGCAGAGGTGACCGAGAAATGGTACGATCGCAGAATGGCTCCAGAGGGTATTCACGTGTACAATCCGGCCTTTGATGTGACTCCTGCCGAGTTGATCACGGCAATTATCACGGAAAAGGGAATCGCCTATTTCCCGTTTAACGATACATTCCGGGAATGGAAAAAGAACAAATAATCAAGTCATTTTGACATATCGCGTGTAAAATATAAAGACAAAATGTCGGTCATATAATAAGGCTTGTTAGGGAGAATGAAAATAAACAATTCATTTTCTCGTTGATTGTTAGTGTTTTAGATTGAGGTACTTTTCCGCTTTTCAATATGAAACTTTTAGATAAGAGTTTCGGTATATACTTTGTAATTTTAGGAAGCAGAAAGGAGAAAATGAGACTATGAACATGAACAATTATACAATTAAGTCGCAAGAGGCTGTTCAGGCAGCCGTGCAACTTGCACAAGAAAAAGGCAAGCCATCGAGACGGGACATCTGTTGAGAGGCGTGATCGAGAAAGGTGAAAATATCACAAACTTCATTTTTAATAAGTTGGGTATTAATAGCCGAAATGTTTTGGCGGCGTTGGATCGGATCGTGGATGGATACCCGAAGGTTTCGGGTGGTTCTCCCTATTTGTCCGATGAGGCCAATAAAGTGCTGGAGAAAGCCACGAAGTTGGCGGGAGAGATGGGTGACCAGTATGTTTCTCTGGAACATATTATATTAGGGTTATTGTCCGTGAAGGATCCGGTTTCCGGGCTGTTGAAGGATGCGGGTATGACGGAAAAGGAAACCCGTGCGGCTATTGACGAGTTGCGGAAAGGATCGAAAGTGAATTCCCAATCGGCAGAAGATAATTACGATGCTTTGGGAAGGTATGCAATCAATTTGAACGAAAGGGCTCGGAACGGTAAACTTGGCCCCGTGATCGGGCGTGATGATGAAATCCGTCGGGTATTGCAGATATTGTCCCGGAGGACGAAAAATAACCCGATATTAATCGGTGAGCCGG
>ERZ779725.693-NODE-693-length-20809-cov-25.482172_pt1 | contig 20809 bp, 21 predicted proteins | sample MGYA00511890_ERZ779725 | MGnify/ENA primary metagenome ERZ779725 (study PRJEB29588, sample SAMEA2148549) | human gut metagenome | biome: human gut; feature: human-associated habitat; material: faeces | place: Denmark | collected 2008/2010 ...
GTATACCCCTCATAGTAGTAGCTGTGGTCGATGCCTTTCATATAGACCTCGCGGCTATTGATCTCGTCAGTCAAAGCCGCTTTCAGCAGCACCTTGATCTCCACGTCCTTGATGGGGCTGCGCTCCATGGCGAGGAGATAATCCTCCTTATCCACTTTGCTCCAATCCACCACCTGTCCGATACCGGCTTTCAGCATCTGGTCGAGCCACAGACGAGTGCTGCGGCCGTTGCCCTCGCGGAACGGGTGGGCAATATTCATCTCCACATACTTTTCGATGATCTCGTCAAAGGTGGACTGGGGCATCTTGTCGATGTTTCCAAGCGCTGCCTCCAGATACATTAAAGGGGCAAAACGGAAATTGCCCTTTGCCAGATTCACCGTTCGCAGTTCACCGGCAAAGTCATAAATATCCTCGAAAAGTGCCTTATGAATGGCTTGCAGCGACGCGAATCTGCCGGGGGCCAGCTTGTCCAGAGCACCGCTCTCAAACAGTTCCACGGCTTTTCTTTTGCTGATGCGCTCCTCCTCGCGGGCAAGCTCGGCAGAGTTGGTGATGCCAAGTTTATTTTCAAGTGCCATCGTGGGCCTCCATGTGTTTGTAAAATAGTTTCTCAGAGCGTATCCAGAAGATCGGCGTATCGCTCGCAAATGCTTTTTTCCAGCTTTTCAAAGGCCGGAATAAAGCGTCTGATGATCTCCGATGCCAATTCCTTTGCGGCATTTCCATCATAAATGTGCGCCATATTGTTGCGCTGGGACAGCATATCCAGCCACACATCTTCCTCTATGCAAGGGTAATACTGGTACGCCTGCTTGATAATTTCACGCGGGGAGCCTGTCTTAGCTGCATCGATGCCTTCATAAGTCAGCAATTCTTTTAAGACCTTCCAGCCCAATTCAAACTGAATGGAGAACTTGTCAATGATGCCGCTAATGATAAATTCATTGTTGAGATCCTGCTGATCAGAGCGCCGCAGAACGTCTAAATTTTTACGGTAGTTATCAAACTTTTTCATAGAGCAATACTCCCTCCTTGCTGATGGCTTCCCGCAATTCTGGGGACAAATCAGAACATAAATCTATCACATCAAAGGTCAGCAATGTATGCGTTTCTTCCTCAACATCCAGTCTGAAACGGCATACATTGCCTCCCTGCACAGCTAAATCAATATCGCTTGTGCGGCGGAAGTCCCCTCGTGCGCGGGAACCGAATAGGATCACTGTTTTGATGTGATGCCTATTTGCCAGATCAATGATCTGGCAAATAACCTTTGGATCAATTCCGTACTTTGTCATCACACCAACTCCTTTGATAAGCCTTCAAGCTCGCTGACTGTAAATTTCGAGTACAGAGCTCCACTTGCACGGGAAACGAGCCCCACTCTCACGGAGATTTAGCTCCACCGTCACGGGTGCGAGGTCCACGGTGAGCAGAGGGGCAAGGCCCCTCTGCTCACCCATAAGATCATATTACATCCGGTTCCAACGGTTAATAATCTTTCTGGACTGCTCCCAGATATCCTGTTCACTCCAGGTATATCCGTCACCCGGTTCCTCAGAGAACAGCGCAAGGATCTCAGCCTTAGCCTGCTCGGCGTTCTTTATGTTGTGGAACCAGCTCTGCAGCACAGTGCCCAGCATCTGGCGGGTAATCGTCAAATCAATCACCGGCCTCTCCGGAAACAGCCTCCGGGTTTCTCAAGCCGTGCCGTTCCCGCATGGAGACCTTGCCATCAATCAAGATCTCGTAGGCATTGTGGACGATACGGTCCATAATCGCCTCGGAAATGGGGCTGCGGTCATCAGAGTTGGGATTAATGCGCTCATACCATTCTTCCGTATTGTATTGGGTGCAGAAGACGGTCGCGCCCTGGCCGCTGCGCATCTCAACAATCTCCAGCAGGTTGTAGGATTCCTGGGGCGTTAGGCAGCGGATGAGCCACTCGTCCAGAATCAGCAGGTCATACTTTCGGTAGCTCTTAATCAGCTTTTTCAGCTCTCCGCTTGCCTGCGCCAGGCTCAACTCCTCCAGCAGCTCCGGAAGACGGATATAGCGCACAGACTTGTATTTGCGGCAGGCCGCGTTTCCGAGGGCGCAGGCCAAAAAGGTCTTTCCGCTGCCGGAAGCTCCCTTTAAGATAATGTGGTGGCCGTCCTCAATGTATTTACAGGTAGCAAAACGGAGGATTTGGCTTTTATCCAGCCTGCGGTCCTCGTGGTATTCAATATCTTCAATCATGGCAGCGGGAGTGGCAAAATGTGCTTCCCGGATGCAGCGTGCCAGCCTGTTTTGCTGGCGTCTGTTCCATTCCGCGTCAACCATTAGGGCAAACCGTTCTTCAAATCCAAGATGACTATAAGCAGCCGGATCGTCCAGTTGGCGTTCAAATTCGGCGGCCATCGCACTGAAACGCATTGCTTTCAATGCTTCAATGGTGGAATTGTTCATCATTTGCTGCCACCTCCTCTGCGGAAATAAGCAGCACCGCGGGTTATACCGTGCTGGGTATCAGCTCTCGGCGCCTCCGGTTCTTTCGGCACAGAAACCTTGTCCTGCCCATTTTTTAGAATGGTACTGAGCGTTCGGATAGACGGCGTAGAAGTGAATGCCAGAAGACGCTCACAGGCGTTTTCCAACCGTGCTGTGCCATAGCGGTCGGCCAGCTTTGTCATACTGGCACAGGCTTTGTAACCCTGTTCGGTTTCTTTGCCGCTTGTCAGAAAATAGCGGACAACAGCAGCAGTTTGTTCCCCAACAGAGCTGCCCCAGGCTGTAAATTCGGCTTCGTTGTAGTTCAGATACTTCTTGTGTTCAGGAGTCATATGCTCTGGCTTTACAACCGGATCGCGAAGCGCTTTTCGGTGACGTGTATGCATTGCAACTCTGGTTCCACGGTAGAAAACCTCAACCGTGTTTTGGGTCAGGCGCAGGTTCACCTTTTCTCCAATCAGGTCAAAGGGAACGGAGTATTTGTTCATGCCGTCAGAAACCAGATAATCGTGTCCAACCGTCAGATCAGGAGACCAGACCGCCAGCTCATATGCCGCAGTCGGAAGAGGTTTCATAAACTCCTGCTCTTCGGACAGATAGGCGCTTCTGCGGCATCCTTCCCGCTTTCTAAATGGGCGGGCATTCAATTCCTCCAGTTTTTCGGACACCGCTTCCTGCGCTTCGCGTATGGAAAAGAACCGTTGGTCCCGCAGCGCTGCCAGAATCCAGGTGGACGCAAACTTTACTGTGCCCTCCGCCAGAGGCTTGTCCTTAGGGTGCTCCACTCTGGCTGGGACAATTGCAGTATCGTAATGTTCGGCCAGTTCCTGGTAACTCCGGTTGAGAACTGTTTCATACCGGGTATTTTTACTCACGCCCGTTTTCAGATTATCCGGAATCAGCAACCGGGTCACTCCACCGAAGTAGCTGTAAGCATGGGCGTGGCAAAGAAGCCAGTTTTCCAGCTTCATGTCGTTACAGGCTTCGGCATAGGCATAGCAGCTGCAAGGGAGGACTGCAACAAACAGATACGTCTTGGAGATATCCCCGGTAACCGGGTCATAGATATCCAGCGTGTTGCCGGCCCAGTCCACCTGCATGGCATCTCCGGGCTTGTGTTGGATCCGCATGGTGGCTTTCGTGATCCGGGCCCACTGCCGGTATTTTTCGCAGAATTGCGTGTACATGTACGGCGTGGTGCCGTTGTTTTCACAGCGCCTGCAATATTCCGTCCACAACAGCGTCAGATTTACGCCTGGTCGTGCTAACTCCTTGTGGATGTAGGGGTAGTCAGGCTGGGTGTGCAGAGCCTCAGCTGTAGCCCTTTCCGGGAAAAGAATCCGTTTCAGCATTTCGCTGGTAACAGTATCATCCAACGGCCAGCTCAGACCTGCTTTTTTCGCTGCCTCCAAAACAGCACGAATCGTGTGTCTGGAACAATGTACGATTGAGGCAATGCAACGCTGGCTGTTCTTGGGATCGCTGCTCAACCGCAGGATTTCCAAGTAGTCTACCATAGGTAGCCCTCCTTATGATTTTAGTCACGCATTTCGCGTGCTGTCATCAGTATAAGGGCTATTGGCGCTCCTGCCCGTTAGGGTGGAGCTATTTTACCGTGATGCCGGGGCTAAACCTCCGTGCAGGTGGTGCTCACGCTCCGGAATTTACAACCACGGCCTTTGCCTTCTCGCGGGACGCCTTTTTGCTCTCCTGGGCGTGGATCGCCTTGAGCATTTTTGCCACAATTTTGACCTTGGATTTGGGCACAACAGAGAAAACATTGCGGTAGAAATGCACCGTGCAGCGCTGGTATTTGGCATCCGGGAACACCTCACCCACGGCCTCCAGCATTCCCATGCACTTGTCGCCGACGATGAGCTTTACACCGTCCAAGCCGCGTCCGCGGAGCCATTGGAAGAAACTGACCCAGCTGGCCTTGTCCTCCTTCATGCCCTCGGCGGCACCCAAAACCTCACGAAAACCGTCCTCATTCACGGCAATTGCCACCAGAATTGCCACATTTTCGTACTCTCCGCCCCAGTTGCGGCGCAGGTAGATGCCGTCCACGTAGACGTATGGATAGCGCCCGCCCTGCAAGGGGCGGTTGCGCCAGTCCTCGATGTGGACGTAGGCTTTCTTGTTCAGCTCGCTGATGGTGGCGGGCGAAACCTTGCTGCCCCACAGCGCCTCGGTGATGTCCTCCACCCGGCGCACGGAGACGCCCGCCAGGTACATCTCGATCAGAGCTTCCTCCACGCTGCTCTCCCGGCGGCGGTAGCGCTCAATGATGGCAGTTTCGAAAGAGATGCCCTTGAGGCGGGGAACGTGGAGCGTCACGTCGTCGGAGGTGGTAGTCAGGTTTCGGTCGTAGTGGCCGCTGCGGTAGCCCTGACGGGTCTCGCTGCGCTCGTAGCGCGCCGCCTGCGTCAGGGACTCTGCCTCCTTTTCCAGCAGCTCGTTCAGCGTCTCTTCTACGCTGCCTCGAACCAATTCTTTAATTTGCCCCTTGATAATTTCCTCGTTGAATTGTACAATGTTGTTGGACATGGTTTGTCGTCTCCTTTCAGAATGTGTGTGGTAACTTCATTCTACCAGAGACCGGCAAGCCGTGTCTACCTTTTTGCCTTTTCCAATTTGCGCAACTTATTGTACCTTATCCTGTCGTCAGTTGCTTGTAAGAGTTTCATCCGCAGCATCAATTCCCTATAGGAAAGGTAAACCACAGTAAGGAAAACTCACTATAAAGACCGCGAAATCCGTATCAATTCCCTATAGGAAAGGCAAACCTGGCAAACGTAGTAAAAGTACTTTCAGCCATTGGCATGTATCAATTCCCTAAATGGGAAAGGTAAAGTAATCATTTGACTTCAAAAATCCGTACAGGATAGTATCAATTCCCTAAATGGGAAAGGTAAAGATTCTAAAAATGCTAATGATGAATTCGAACTAACTGGAAAGTATCAATTCCCTAAATGGGAAAGGTAAAGGATCTTTTTAAAGTAAAATACTCAAAAAAAGTGATCGTGTATCAATTCCCTAAATGGGAAAGGTAAAGGAAAAAGACGAAACTTGTATACCGGATCATTGCTGTTAGTATCAATTCCCTAAATGGGAAAGGTAAAGAAGAACATATTGAACTAAATCTTACATTGCACACAATATGTAGATAGAAAACATAGTGACGATTGAAATCGTCTTATTTTTTTGCCTGAAAATCCGGTCAATCTCCGGCAGTTAAGAGGTATCAATTCCCTAAATGGGAAAGGTAAAGTATGTTAACTAAAGGTAAATTTGTAGGCTTTACAGTATCAATTCCCTAAATGGGAAAGGTAAAGCTTTTGAAAGGATGATAATGTTGACTTTTGTTATGGTTACGTATCAATTCCCTAAATGGGAAAGGTAAAGCATCGCCCTGTGGTTGATCATTGGTCTCGCCGATAAGGTTGCGTATCAATTCCCTAAATGGGAAAGGTAAAGCAGAACATATTGAACTAAATCTTACATTGCACACAATATGTAGATAGAAAACATAGTGACGATTGAAATCGTCTTATTTTTTTTGCCTGAAAATCCGGTCAATCTCCGGCAGTTAAGAGCCTGAAAAGCCTTGATTTATGGGCGTTTTTGGAATTTTCAAAAATTAGCGCTGAGATTGACCGATTTTCGGGGTTAAAATAGACTGTTTTTGAGGGCCAAAGTCGGTCAATGTCATTTCACAACACATAAAACTGTGCATATTCGTTTTTTTCACCGTCAAAACGGACTTTTATTGTGTCGCCTATTTTTTTATTTTTTACCAAATTTTGGGCAACAGATAACCTTTTACCCTTATATTCGGTGATTCCGTCTATCGACAAATTGCAAAATTTTAATCCTTTTTTATTCTCATAAAATTTTATTATCTCTGCAACATATTCCGTTCCGGATTTCAACTCCTTTGAAAAATCCGGAAATAAATTCAGTCTTTTCTTTGCCTCATCCTCTTCAACCGCAGTCAAATTTCCATACCCCACATTGGTTTTTGCGCCGATGCCGAAGTATTCAAGGATTTGTTCAAATGCAGTCAGCAAATCAGTTTTAAAGTTTTGAATATACTCATTTTCACTGAATATAACCCGGAACTCTACATACACGTCAGGCAGAATTTTTATAAATTGCAACGGAGTAGGATTTTTCAGCTCATCCTTATGCGGAGTAATATAGTCGTTGCCGATGATTTTGCCGTTTTTATCCGGCGCGGCAATAACTGCATCAAGGAAAACTACGCCGTTTTCATCAAAAACCTTTTTAATTACATCTGCCTTGCTTTTTGAATCCCCCATGAGCCATTCAAACACTTCGTTTTTTTCAAGATAATGGCGCATTACTCCCTTAACCGAGCTACCCGGGATATAAGGCTGACCGCTGACATAATCAAAAGAAAATCCAAGCTTCACGTCATCCTTGGAATCGGTATCATGTTGATATCCGACACCGGCCGTTAAACCGGGATACCCCGTTTTCATATATAACGAATCATAATGCATATCAGCAGAAGCGCTTTGAAAAGCTCTGTCCATAACGCAGAATTTTGCATCCTTAATCGTGTTTATAGATTCGGTTATGCAGTCAACCTCTATTTTCCCTTTACTCTCGCCATTCTGCTCGGAATATCTTATGCCGTCATACATAGTCTTGTTAAATAACAGGTGCAAATTTTCCATTTCATTCACCTTGCTTTTCTTTGGCTTTGGAATCCTGATCTTTTAAATCAAAGGAGTTCATGGCAAGCTTTAAAGCGATTGAGGCATCAAGATATTTTTCACAAAGTGCGTCTAAAACACTTTTATCTGTGCGATTTGTTAATATCTCTTTGCAAATTTCCTGTGCCTCTTTCTTTTCATAATTCTCTTTATCTGAATTTACGATCAAATCCATAGCCTGAATAAGCTTTGATCTGTTGATTTTGCCTGCTTCACCGGTATTGCTATTTGCATCGGAAGAATAAAATGCAACTGCAGCCTTAAAGCTGCCCATAGCCACCGCTGCTCCGAAGCCTGAAATGTTGGAACGGTATGTTTTTATGATTACACCGGTTGTTTTATCCGCTATGCCGCAATCGCCCAAAGCCTTTATCGCCGCAGGGAGATAATTATTCACTCTTTGTTTGTTCATAATTTGCTCCTATCTCCTCAAATTTTACATAACCGTTACCGATTGAGGCGTTGCCGCCGAGCTGAACAACATTGTTCAAATTAAGTTTAAACTCTTCATCATCGAACAGTATAATAGTCCAAAACACGCTCTTGTGCGGCACATACTCCTCATACCACAGGTTTCTGTTTTTGCCAAGATTATTCCTTGCAATAATCGGCAGAGGAATTTTGCCGAGATCATTTGCAACGGCAAAATTATCACCGATAATATTGATGTAACCTTGAGCTATATCGTCATTTAATTTGAGTGCTTTTTCGCCCTCTATGTTTAATGCGGCTTTTGCGGCAAATTTATAATCTTTACCGAAATCGACATTGCTTACTTTTTCCAATGTTTTGCCATTGACTGTAATGCCAAACTTCCCGGCAGTGTCAATCATATCATTCACAGCATCAGCAGTCGTTGTCAAAGCATACGGCTGACTGACTTCTCCGCCGACCCTGACCGGTCTAAACAGCAGCCTTGCATCGAGGAATTTATACTTGCCGCCGTTGTCAGAGGCATTTTCTTCAGCTCCTTTGCCGAAGATATAAGCTTTATCTAAAGGTGCATATATAGATTTATCTGCAAGTAATGCTCCTTTTATTCCCGAACCGTGAATTATGGGAAGGTCATTATTCGGGTCTTTTTCAACCTCCTTATCAACAATGTTGAAATTGAGTTCCCCCGAACCGACATGTAAATTAGTGACGCATGTAATTTTGAATAACTTTGCTTTCATTGATTTATTCCTCCGTATTGATAATACAATTAAACCCTATTTGCTCGGTGTTAGCATTTTCGGCAGTAAACTCTTTCCCCTTTTCGGTTATAATCACACTGCCGGCTTTGAGCATTCTGTGAAGTGCTGCGCCTTTAGTAACAACGCCGCGCTTGCCGTCTTTATCAACGCTGATTGTCTTAAACGCTCTGTAATCCTTTGTCATTGTCGCCGCAAAGGCGGTGCTTTCATAGGGATTGCCGCTAACAAAGGTGTCTGACAGGCAATAGTAATAGGTGTAGCTTTTTCCGTCTATACAAATTGCCGGTAAACTTTCTTTCAGAAAATTTTTGACCACATTACTTTCAAAAGATTCAATAGTATTATCCGTTTTAACAGCTTCAACGGCAAACGTTGATTTGCCTTGGCCCATGGTTGCAATGGCACTCTCAATTTTCTCTTTGTTGTCGTCAATTTCCGCATACGCGGCAAAGGTGTAATCGCTTGACTTGAAGTACTTATACTCTTTCTTGAAAAAGCCGTTTTTTCTTTGCTTGAGATTAACGCCAATCCTCTCCTCCGAGCCGATTATGTCGCTAATTGGGTATATCTCATGCTCTCCGGCGCTATTCTTACTAAGTGAGACAAATCCCTCAATAAGTCCTGCTTTCGCTTCGTAATCCAAAGCATATAGTTTTTTGCCGCCGCAGGAATTTATGCTGTGATAATCTGTAAAGGGTTTAAACGTTTTTATAGACTTTTTCTTTTCATTATCCGATTCAGATTCTTTTTTATTCTCTGCTTTGTCGCTGGTATCATCGCTCTTTTTTGCGTTATGAACAAGCGGCAACGGAATAAGAATTTCATCATTTTTCATTATGAATACAGGCGAAATCTTTTTTATGCAGCCGAATTCTTGTGTAGGCTCGCTCTCCGTGGGTTTGTAATCAATATCAAAGCTCTCTTTGCCAACAGCGTCATTGTTTTGCTTAATTTCGTCCTCGCTATAATCCTTCCAAGCTTTTTTATGCGGCAGCATCAGATACCGCAGGGTTCCGAGGATTGCGCTTTGTGAGGGAAGCGTTTCGCTTCTTGCAAAATAAGAGACTCTGTATCCGCTTTCAGCGGTCGACCCGGGGAAAGCAAAGCTTTTTTCATTCCCGAAAAACCAGGGATCAATCGGCTTAAATTTAATCAAATAAGTTGCCATATTTAGTCTTCCCCCTTCTCCGTGAAAAACTTCATCAATCTCAGCAATGCTGAGAATATCTCCGGCTTGCTGATTTTTTTATCGTCAATTTTCAAAGGGCTTGAAATACCGTTAGAGTCGCAAAGTTCATTGTATTTATCCGGCAATGTTTTGTGGACAAAATCGTTGTCCTTATGAGAAGCAGCATCAAACATGTTTTTGAATATGTTTTTCACGCTTTTTTCTTTGTCCTCAGTTAAATCGGCAGCTTCTAACAATGACGAAAACAGCGTTATTTTATGCATCGCAGACAGCAGAGCATCGTCTGCCTTATTTCCGTCTTTTTTAAACACGGCATTTTCAAGTTCCTTGATTTTGCCGAGTTTCTCGTTTGGAATTAAAAGCTCAACCGACTGCCCGGCATGCTTTTGCAGGCGAATAGCAAGGCAGTTTTTCTTTGTTTTTGCCACATCAAACAGCACCCCGATAGACTTTTCAACAGCTTCATAAAGGGGGAATTTTTTATAGAACACAAATGCGCCCGTGGATAAAGACGGAACTCTCTTTCGCTCTTCGGAGTTTTCCGTTTTCTTGTTGAATTCCTTAATTTCGTCAATATAAGTGCGAAAGTTCTCATTAAAGCAAGTCTTTAAGTTTTCGGCAAAGCCGATAAATGTGCCGTCACAGTAACTCTCGCTTTCGTTGCTCTTTATTTGCCCTTTGCACGGCAAAATTGCAAGCAAGTCATCACCGCCGGAATAAATCGTTACTCCGCCATATTTTTTCACAAGGTCGGCAGCCTCCATGCAATATTTCATACAGGTTTTTGAAAATTCTCTCGTTCTTTCTTCGGCAGAGGTTACCTTCCCTGTTTTTTCGTCCTTTCTTTCTGCCAAGCCACCGATAATTTCGCCTATGTTATCGCCGTCCGCTCTGAACAAAACACAATAATTATTATATTTCTTTCCGGTGTTGTCACATTTTGCGATGCTCGGCAAGTCTTTTATTTGGCCATACTTATCAAGTAACTGCCACTCTGACTGATTTAACTTTTCGCTGACAACTTTTTTAATAAGGTCATTTTTACCTTTGACTTCCGCTTTCTCATTAGCCAGACCCTCGTTTTCACTCTTGCCGGTGAATCTGTCAAGGATATAGTTTTGGCTCTCATCAGCAACAAAGTTCTTAGCAAGCTCTAAGCTGTCCATAATTTTGCCGCACTTCAAGCTGATATTCTCTTTTTCCTCGGCAGAAAATTCAGCGGCTGCTATCATTATGTATTCAGAGAGATAAGTTGTTACCTTTTCCTTATCTACGCTATATATTGTACCGTTTATTTGAATGTCGCCAAAGAAAGTGTTCACGAGACTATCAACCACTGTTTCCTTAATTTTCCTGATATTATCGATGTTAAAGCTATCAGGCTTCACAAATATCACTCTGTCGTGATACAGTCCGACGCCGTCTTTGCGACTGAAAGTGTATTCATTATCAAAGTAAGGTGAAATTATATCTTCCGCACGCACTTTATAAACACTTACAAGAACCTCGCAAAGCTTTTTGGTCACGGATGAAAACATATAGCTCGATGTCCACAGCGCAGCAGGAGAGCTGACAAGGTTCATGGTCTCGAATATCGGGCCTATTGTTATGCCGATGTAGGATTTGCTCATATGTCATTATTCTCCTTACTGTATTTCTTGATTTTAACATCCCGCATGCCATAAAAATCTTCTAATTTAGTTCCTCCGTCTACCGGGTTATTAAAGTACTTATAACAGTACTCCAAAAAACCATCCATAAAATCACGGTTTACATTCTCATTTTTTGAGGGCGTACTCAATTGGCCGGTAACACTTGGCGTTTTTTTCTGATAATTATATCGTTCAAAGTCAAATAATTTGCCGAATATATCTTTATTAATCCTTTTCCCGACATAATAAACAATATTATCGATAACTTTATAAAACACAGTTGAATTATATCTTTCAATTTCTTTGCTACTAACTTTAACTTTAATTTTACTTTCTTCCGAAAAGTTTCCTACCTCTGTAAGAAAATCATAATGGTCACCTGTTCCCAGCAAAGCTCTGACATAATAAGGACTTTGCGGCTTCCTTAAACCATTACGATATTTCTTATACCTATCCTCGTTGCCGTCTTTGAACACATCATTAGGTGCAATCTTATTTTGCTTCATCCAGGCTTTCTCATTGTCAAGCCCCAAACTATGCATGTACATAAACAATAATGAGCGCCTGTAATTTTTACCGAAATTTATTCCGGATTTCATTAAACTATAAACTGTCTTTATCCGCTTAAACGGAGTGTTACCACCATCAAAAGAATAGCAAACTTTAGCGCCATATTCTTTCATTAAAATATTTGCTATATCATTAAGCCCGGGATTGCCGATTTTCTCATCATCAATTTTTACTATTAGGAAGGAACCGAAGCCCTTGCTTTTCATTCTTCCTAAATTATTTGCAATAAAGAAATCACAAATAGCCTCTTTTATTGCAGCATGTAATTTTATTTGAAAACATATTATTGTCATTTCTATTCCGGAACACAAAACACCTTTGACGTGTTCATCGCCCATATTTCCATAATATATATCGTAGTCTGTACGGCGTCCTATATTAACACATCTAATATTTGCACATGAAAATTTTAATTTATAATCCAGTGCCTCGGATTCGCCGTTAACAACCCATTCCTTAGGGATTTTCTCACCCTTTTCTTTCATTTTTTTAATAATAAACTTATCAAGCTTAGGCTTGACCTCCGTTGCGCGGAGGGTTGCGCCGGGCTGATCATACTGAAAATGAATTAACGGAGTTTGCTGTTCAAGAGTATAAACTCTTTCAAATTTGGGCTTATCCATTTTACTTCTCCTTTTTCGTATAGTCGGAGGTTTGTTTGACTGTTTCGGGTATTTTGCCTTCGGCGTAGCACTCGGCTTCATATTGAGCCCTATGCAGTTTGGCAAATGCTTCTGCCTTCTTTGTCTGTGCAACGGCAAGTTCGGTAGCGAGTGACATCTCAAAGATTTTTCTGTCATTTTCGTCTTTCAAAGCTTGACGAGCATCGTTTTCTTCTTTTTTGCGCTTTTCTTCTTCTATCTGCTCCGGACTTTTGGGTTCGGTTTTCGTTTCAACAAGTGGGTTCCAGCCGTAATACGCCCAAGCTTTTACAAGACCGTACATCTTATCGAAGCTGTTTGAAGCATTATTCCATGGCACAATAACGCTCTGTCTTAAATGGACTTCTTCGCTTGTATTTTCCCACTTATCATAGCCGAGCGCAGAAATCAAACCGTAATATACCATATTAGTAGTTCTGGGTTTATTACGTACAAAGTGAAAAACCCAATTTATTAAACAAAGTCGCCTTTTGAACTTTCTTATGTTGAATGTAACTTCTGTTGCATCCGGCTTTATGTTTTCTGCCATCATTTTCTCCTCCTGTATCTCATAAACACTACAGTCAAAATGATCACCGTTAAAATAATAAGTACGATGGCAACTAATGTGAACGGGTTAAAAAACGGTTTTTCATGCCAAAACCCCGTGGCTGCTTCGCCTTCACCGAAAATAAGTTGCAGTGCCAATGATATACCGGACAAAATCGTGAAGAACAGCGCCACCTTATTAAAGCCGAAATCAAGATTTGTATCAGAGGCATCTTCCAAAATATCAAGTCGCTCATTTAAGGATTCTGTTTCTTCGTCGATAAACATAAATTTTCTCAGTAAGTTGTAAATTTCAATACCCTGCTCCTGAGGTGTAACCTCGTTAAATGACAGCTGGCTTTGATACGCTACAAAGCGCTCCTGCAAATTCATCAACTTTGTGATTGTTCTCTTATCAAGGCTCTTTCCGGGTTCTTCAATGTGCGACGACAGTGACGCCGTCTCGCGCTGAAAATGTATCAGTGTGGCGCGCTGCACAAGAACAAGACAACACATTTGAACATACTGCGTCAGGAACGACTCGATTATATGATACTGCTCTGAATTCATTATCAGCATCAAGCCTTGATTCGCCACGGTAAAAATTGTGCCGTAATTTATTTGATCTTCATTGGTAGGATTGCCCGGCAGTATCCACCTGTCATAAACATGGTCTTGCAACAGCTTTGTTCTCATTTTCCTTGAAACGCAGGTACAGTTTCTGTCCTTTTCGCCTTCATACATTCCGGGATCAACAAAAGCAAGCTCGTAGAGACTTTTTGAAAGGTCATCGTCGGTGATAAATGCATATTCGCCGTCTTTCTCGGCCTTTATTGCGTTGACCGTTTCTTCATCTTCGCAGACACAACATGCGACAAACATTCTGTCGTCAAGCGCAGGGTAAATGTATATAGACGAGCTTTCCTTCGTCTTCTTTGACGTGAATCTATACGAACTGCCGTAGCCTAGGATTCCCTTTATCCAGTCGCACATGTGAGTCAGAGAGAGCGCATCCTTGAGCTTGATTTTTCCATCAATAATATCCTGTATGAATGCTCCGTAGTCGTCCTCAAACTTTGCCACGCCCGGAATTTCAACGGTTAATTTATCAGCGCAACATGAGGCTGTTTTGTAAGGCACGGGTATAAACGGAAGTGAAATTCTCCTGCCGTAATCATTAATATTTTTTACATCTTCTATATTTGCCTGCGAAATGCCGTCCGCATCAACACCCAAGTTCTCACATTCAACAATAAATAATGCAATACCTGTGTTGAAGATCTTCAGCTTAATGCCGTTGAGCGAGAGCATATACCTACGAGTAACGTTTTCATCTCCGACATGTTTGGTTTTTTCAATATAGTATCTACCTTTGTTGTTCAGGCTTACCGGCATAAAAGAGAAATTGCGTACCAATGACGGCTCTGTACCGTAAATTGCTCTGCGAACATACGGATGAAAATATTGATATTCCTTGTAAAACATCAGCTCGCTCATACCGTCATGTCTTTGGCTCAAATCCGGCATATTAAATTCGTCGTTTAAATTTGCATCCTGCCAATTTGGGTTGCTTTCAAATATTTTGACAAATTCTTTCATGGTCAAACCCGACGATTCCCACACAAATGGTAAAACAAAAGTATGATAACTGTAAACCTTTACTTTTTCTTCGCTCATTTAATTACCTCCTACAGTTTTCTTTATTGTTCCGAAGCCTTGTGAGTTCTTTGCGCCGAGTCCGCAATAATACGCAATGTCAAAAATTTCCGCAGGACCGGTTAGAAAAAAGCTGCCATAGTATGCAGTAATCGGCGAGTTTGCATAGTAAGTTACACACTTTTTTGTTTCGGCAATTGCGTTCCTTGTAAATAATATTCTCTCCTCACACTCTTTGCCGTAAAGTGCCTTATACTTGTTTTTGAGATTATTCTCAACCGCAAAGTAAAACCTGTCATCATCAGGAGCATAATACTTTCTGAATTTATCATCGGATGTTTCATAAACCGTTATAGGCGTGTTCATCAATACTTCTGACGTGCCAGACATCAACGCAGCTCTTGACTGTTCCCATATTCCAGTCACAATACATTGCGTTTTGTCTATAAAGAACATCTTCTCTTCTTTCAGACCGTCGGCTATCGTATCAATAGCAGCATCATTCATAGCTCTTATCTCCCAAGACAGGTCTCCGGAATAGGCTATAGTTTTATTTTGTATGTGGTATCGTCCTTGAATATCAGTAAAGCAGAACATTTTGAAATATTTGCCGCATAATCCCTCAGTGTTATGTATCTGTGCGGATAGCTCCTTGTCATATGAGAGTAGCTTGTAAAATAATCCTTGTAGTATTTCAAACTTTGCCAAAGGTAAAATCAAAGTGCTTGTTGGTTCAAAATTAATTATTATAGATTTCAAGAGCTGATTTCCTTTCATTTTTTACGTGCAATATCTGTTTTCATGATTAACTCTATTTTTTATCCGATAAAATGTTTATCAATTTGACCACAGCGTACGAATGAGTGAATTTATTTCATCATCGTTCAATTCGGAAAGTCTTTTTGTTTCCCCTTTTCGACTGACGCTCTCAACCAATCGAATATTCATATCAGTTGCGCGCTGTCTTATGTAATTAGAAGAATCCGAATTATCCAAAGCAGTCGCTATCAAAACTTTTTTTGCATATTTTCCGCCGAAACGAGTTGCAACCGTATTCAACTTATATAATTCGTCTCTTTCGATATATCCATTCTTGCAGGAAATAAATACAGGAACCATACCGTGCATCATAATAACATCGATCTCATTTTCAGTATCATACTCGTGTCGTTTTGTATGTATCTCTCCGTCCCAATCGATGCAAACCCCGTTCATGACATCGTTATAAACGCTTGAACCGTCTTTTTCTTGGGCTTCCAAGGCTGCAAGATACACTTTCATTTCCAGGACTTGTCCAGCAGTAATGAGACAATATTTCACCTGTTCATTTTTATAAGTAACAGAGAATACCTCATCATTGTATTCACAAGCACTGAATAAACCGTTCTTTCTTAATCCATCGAGAATGCGTCTGTTTGTTATATATTTACCTCCCCGACGTTCAACAGCTTCTTTCAAAACATCGGAAGGAACGGTAACAGTCAACGAATCTCCGTTTGAAAAATCTTCCGCAACCTCAAGAACAATCATTTGTGTGTTCCACAATCTCACATCGTGGCGGCAAATATCCCACATAGCATTAATGTCTCTTTTGAATTCCGGATTCATATTCCAAAGGAAGGTCGCATCATCGCGCGTTTTGCCATATACTATATCGCCACCGTAAATTCTGATGTTTTCTTCAATGGTAATACACGGTACATCCTGTTCCATTATAGTTTGTCCATCTTGATCAACATCAACAATTGTGTTTTTCCTAACATTGATACGATGCATTTGTATATTTTTATCTTTATACCTTTCAGATATAATTCCGACCGCTGTTAAACAAAGCTCATCGCCGCCGGTCAGGTCAAAGATGCAGTCATCAAATTCCTCAACAATGCCGGAAAGCGTATCAACAATTGACTGCATATTGTTTTTATTAACGGTACGAGGTATAAATTCAACATTAACTCCTCTTGAAGTTAAAACGGCTTCGTAACGTTCCGTGTGCTTTTGCATCGACTTTCTATCGCCAATCATAATAACTCGATCCGGCGTTTTGATTAGACTTGAACAGATATTTTCAATAGCGTCTTTTTCGAAGAATTCAATTAAAGTCATAATTTCACTCACCTATCAAGGTTTTTAGTATTTAATCAGATGCTTTTCTGTTTTCTTCCCAATCAATGTCATAAATTTCTTTTTGCCAGTTATCGATTGGATGCCCATTAAAAACAACAACATCCGGTATTGTACACATTAGATTGAACCCCAAAGGGGCTTCGTGTGAAATATATAAGCCTTTAAAATAGTAATGAGGCAGCAAATCGGTTCTTTTTGTTTCTCTCATAACCTTATAAAGCGGTACATATTCAAACCAGTCCCCCATACCTTTATGGGAGTCAATCAGAATTTCACATTTTATGTTATAGACCTCCACTATTTTTTGCCAACAGCCATGCGGGGTATCTAAAACAACAATAAGATATTTTGATTCTCCTGTTCGCATGGTAATGCTGCAATAGACGATATTATATGCAATTTTCTCATTCAATAGAAAACAATCGCTAATATCCGAGCTCTTCAACAAAATCATTTCTTCTAATTCAACATCGTACTGCTCACGGATTTCGTCATCTTGATAAAACTTATTAACGATTTGCTGAAAATACAGCTTTGTCCCAGAATCACCAGTCCCTACAGGGATGATGAAAATATCGGGTGAACTTATCGTTTTTGCACTCATACAGGAAAGAGAAAAAACAGGATACAAATCATCGGTTATTGCCGGCATAAATCCTACACCGTTCTGCATATGTTGTATTTTATCGATAACCTCACGAAAATCATCAGTTTCTTCGTTTAAAGCGCATTTGCAATTGATAAGAAAATCATAAACCATATAGAAATCCACCTCCGAAACAGCCAGTTATCGACTAATTTTTCTATCCTTTATTACTTATCTCTAATACAAGTCCCGATTTGCTGACGCTGTGAGTGATTCTTTGTTATATTCCCGGGATTGTAAAAACCCGTTGCATATCAAGCAAATCTCTTTTTGCTCTATCCAGCTCGAGTTTTGTGCTGAATTTCACAAAGAACTTGTTCTCCCGCACCAACTGTTTAGCGGCGATTGTTTTCACCATTTCAAAGGAATATCTGTCCAAGCACCATCCTTGATATGTATAGTAATCCAGCTTTCTGCCGTTGGTTTTGGGAATAAACTGATTCTGCTCAAATCTGTGAGTCAGCAAGATTTCGCTATAATCAACGCAGAAAAAATCATGTGATAAGTTATCATTATCACAGCCGCCGTTAATGATGGGGTCATCCCATGTCACATCATTATAGTAATAAGTGCCATCAAGTTTTACATAGTTCCATTCGTGAGAGGCATTTCCGGTCATTTTTGAGCTTGACCATCCAGATGTTCGTCCGCATTCAACGCCTAATTTTTGCATCAGCACCTGAAACGCAGCAGAGTATCCTGCACACACCGATTTGTGCAAAATCAAGCACCCATATGCATCATAACAATGTGGCGCATTTAGCTTGTAGTCTGTATGCTCAACCAGATAATCATGAATGTAAAGAATCTGTTCATGCAAGTAATGTGAATGCCGCTTTGCATTTTTAATCAAAGAATCCACGGTTGAGTCAAATACCCTACGCATGCCGGATATTTGTCCGATATGCTCATCAATTCCCGGCTTAAAAGTCAATGTGGACTGTGTTCCGAGTATCCTTGTTGTTCCGCTGCACTTTCCGGAAAGCCAAAAGTATTCGGGATGATCATTTAATACAGCCTGATAAATCTTGCCGATGGTATTAAAAGAAACATTTTGAAATATCCACTCACTTTTAAAACTTTCTATATTATTTACGATTTGCCGATAACAATTACGCTCTTCAGCCGATAGCTGTGAACTATATGTTTCCATAAATCCCCCATTTTTCGATATTTTAAAGGAACACCTGTATTCTATTCCAAAAATACAAGCACGCTTCGCTTTCCTTCTCGAATTGATGGATATTATATCTCTGACCATGTTCTCCTTCAAAAACAACCCATTGATTATCGTCGTGAACTATGCACAGAGCTTCTTCTCCGTATGAAGCGATTCTGTAATAACTCTTTGGAACTTTTAGTTGTTCCAGCCGTTCTCTGAGAGAATTCAAATTGATTAAATACTACATAATTTATCATTTGATCCTTTCCATCGTTCTATTAGGATTGTTAGGATTCGACATCTCGGAAAAAGTATCGGTAAACACATATTGCGTTCCCTGACCTTTTTGACCGAAATTTTTTGCGACCGTTCCTTTCTTACATGAAATAGGCTCGATTACTCTGTATTCATGATATTCCTGTGACTTTGGATCATACGGCAGTGAAAGCTCGGAATAATCCGTTCCCTTATCTGTTCCATAACGTCCTCGTTCACTTCCGTATCTTGTAATGATAATATCCGGCGGCAATGTTTCTGTCGTTATGGGCATGTCTTTATCAAAGCCTTCCGGATCAGCGTTTTCTGCGTTTGACGTCCAATCTACTGTCCATTCGCCTGTGTCATTATAGTTGTCGCCACGCAATATGAAACTTTCATCTGCCACATCGGGAATATCATCAACCGGATCTCCATCTTCGTTATAGTGCGTCTCAGTATCAGCCTCATAGGTAGATGGATCATCAGCCTCATAAGAAAAATCCATTAATTCTGTCTCATATTCATTCGCATCATAACCCGGATCATATAGTTCTTGCTCCCCCGAGTCAGTATACAATTCCGTTTCACTTGTTTCGCCACCATCAAGTGCTGTATCAAACGATTCCGCAGAGGTATCCATCCCCTCTACCGATTTCATTCAGTTCGCTCCGCAAAATATCCGGCGTCACGCTGCCATCTGGGTATTCAATTCCGGTTAAGCCTTTATACCCAAGGAATTGCATATCGACAAATCCCTCAACATTCTCCAGCACAATGTACTTTGGACGCACCTCATTGATAACTCGTACATACTCACCAAACAGCATATTACGAGGATCAGACTTATCGCGCCTTCCTGCACGTGAAAACCCCTGACAACTGGGATCGCCAATCATCAAATCTATTTCTGGTACAGGCGCATTTTTGAATATCTCAAGAGCAGCTATTCTATCCTCGATAATCTTGCCCGTCAAATCTTTTATGTCCGAACGCTCAAACCAAGTGCTCTTTCCTTGGATCAACCCTAATTGTTCATGTCTATTGTTTATAGGTCACCTCGACCATATCGCTGATATCGGAACTGAACAAGATGTGAAAGCCGGCTTGAATCAATCCTTCAGAGCAACCACCTGCTCCGCAAAACAGATCTATAGCGTATGCCATTATTTTTTCTTCTCAGCGTTTTTAGGTATTCTCGTATCCACATGCTGATTTCGGTGGATGCCTTTTTCCTTCAGATGCCAATTTCCGCATAAATGCGTTCTTAATTTCAGGTTCTATTGCAGCTTCAATTTTAGTGGTTTTTATGCGCTCCATAGGTCTGCCTCCTACGTTGGTTTTCTTTTCCATAATAGCCTCCTGACTACCGGGATATAACGATGATTTTATTCTGATAAAAACATTATACCATGATCATGCTAAAAGTCAAGTTCGGTATTGCAAACCCAATAATTCTATGGGCAAGCCTAGGAATCTCTTGATTTCACGGTATATATCAAGCCTTTTCACCAAAATTGACACTCATACGATTACTTTCAACATTCACACGATTACCAAGCTACGAAAAAGTAATCGTGTGAAAGTAGTGAGGAAAAATGTCCGAAAAAGCAAAAACCTCGACAGAAATTATATCTGCCGAGGTTATCTTTATCTATAATCGTGTGAATGCAGCCTAAAAACCGCTTGAAATAAGGGCTTCGCAAACATAGGGGGTACAAAAAGAAAAGAACGATGATTGTATCAAAATCACCGTTCTTCTATGGCTCCCCCTGTTGGACTCGAACCAACGACCCTGCGGTTAACAGCCGCATGCTCTACCGACTGAGCTAAGGAGGAATGTTACTACCGCCCAGTATTAGTGGGCGGTAATTTGTGTCGGCGTCGACTTATCTTCCCGGGAGGCTGCCCTCCGAGTATTGTCAGCACGA
>ERZ779725.697-NODE-697-length-20763-cov-5.206780_pt1 | contig 20763 bp, 15 predicted proteins | sample MGYA00511890_ERZ779725 | MGnify/ENA primary metagenome ERZ779725 (study PRJEB29588, sample SAMEA2148549) | human gut metagenome | biome: human gut; feature: human-associated habitat; material: faeces | place: Denmark | collected 2008/2010 ...
TGATTTTTCATCTCTGTTTTTGGTTTGAGCGGATATTTTATTGCCCACATAAACGGGCATTGCAATATAGGGGACGGGTTTCCCGTCCCGCCCCATCGTCTTTTACGATTTACAAGACGAGAGGCGCAAAGCAAAAAAGAGCGGAAACCGCTCCTTATTTGAAAATATAAAGTTTGCCCAAAACAATTATTGAAGTTTCTTTTGCCTACTTTTTTTCAAAGAAAAGTACGGCGGCGGAGACGACGGATTTTGTTTATGTGACGTTCAAAGGTGCCGTCGGAAAGGAGCGCCGCAATGACGTACTGCTCCAAAGCAGGCACGGTGCACGAATAGAACCCGAGCCTTTTGTAAAATTCGTCGGCAAGGCGTTCCGGAAGGAGCATATATCCGACTCTGACCGCGGGACAGATTGTTTTTGAAAAAGTGTTTATATAAATGACGCGCCCCTCGGCGTCACTTGAAAAAATCGTTTCAAACGGCTTTGCAAAGAGCGAAAACTCGGACTCATAGTCATCCTCGATTATGTATCCTCCGCGCTCGGAAGCCCAGCGGAGGTATTCGCTCTTTTTGGACGCCGACGCCGTGACACCTGTCGGAAAGCTCCTGTAAGGGGTGACATGAATGACCTCCGCGCGCGAGCTCCACAAAGCCTGTGAGCTTATGCCGTCGTCGCAAAGTGATAGTTCCTCGGTTCTTATGCCCTTTGACCTATAAACCCTTTCGATTTTTTCATATGACGGATTTTCAACCCCGAAGACTTTGTCACTTCCCAAAAGCTCGGTGACGGTGCCGTAAAGATATTCCGCGCCCGAGCCGATTATTATCTGCTTTTCCGAAACATCGATGCCGCGACTGCGGAAAAGATAATTTTTAATCGCCGTTTTAAGCTCTGAAAGTCCTGTTCCGGGCGATTTTTTCATGATGTTCTCTCCTCTTTCGCCGAGAACCGTCCGGACGGCTTTGGCATAAACCGAAAACGGGAGATATTCATTTTCCGTAGCCTTGACGATTGCGGCGGACTCACTCTTTACGTCAACTGCGGCGGAGCCGTAAAATTTTTCCGTCGTATATTCGACATAATACCCGCTGCGCGGTCTTGCCGATATATACCCTTCGCTTTCAAGAATTTCGCAGGCGTGTTCAACCGTTATCACGCTTACCCCGAGCATATCCGAGAGCGCACGCTTTGAAGGCACCTTCTGCCCGTATTTTATCGCCCCCGAAACAATATCCCCTTTGACCTTTTCATAAACGCTCATATATTTTTTCATAAAAATCTGACCTTATAAAATTATAGTAATCTGGTTATTTTAATAATACCAATTTAATTATATAATAGCCTGCGTAAAAGTCAATATAAAAGGAGAAACTTTATGAAAGAACATGCTTTTTCAACAAGAAAACTGTGTTATGTCGCGCTGTTTACCGCGCTCAACATAATTTTAAGCTCATTCGGCGTTTCCGTTCCGGGCGGACATCTTTATCTCAATGATATCGTCATCTGCTTTGCGGCACTGATTTTCGACCCGATATCGGCGTTCATCGTCGGCGGCGTGGGCGCGTTTTTCGGCGACCTCATCTTCTATCCGATGCCCATGTTCGTGTCACTTGTGACCCACGGTCTGCAAGCCGTTGTAATTTCGCTCATCGCGGGCAAAAAAGAAAGTCTGCCCAAGCTGTGGCGTGCGATACTCGCGGTTTTTGTCGGCGCAATCATAATGGTTACGGGTTATTCCCTCGGCAGAGCATTTATTTACAGTACGCCCGAATATGCAATTATGAAGCTGCCATATCAGATACTTCAGGCGGCTGTCGGTGCGATTGTCGGAGTTATTCTTCTTTATGCAACTCCTATCCGCCGTCTGGTTTACAAAGTACCGAAAAACTGAAAAAACGCCTTGCCGATACAGGCAAGGCGTTTTTTATCTGGATTTTATACAAAGTCCTCTTTGAGAAGCTCGTCAATCGCTTTTACAGCTCCGGAAAGCTGCTCGGGTGACGGCAGAAGCACAATTCTGAAATGGTTTGGTGAGTTATAATTGAAGCCGCTGCCGGGAACAAGCAGGATGTGCTTTTCGCGGAGAAGTCTTGCGGCAAAGTCGTGGTCATCTTTGACCTTGAAACGGCTGTCTATTCTCGGAAACATATAGAGTGCGCCATCATTTTTAAGGCAGGAAAGAGAATCGACGCTTTCAAGCGCTTCCCACGCCGCGCGACGGCGCTCGTAAAGTGTGCCGCCGGGAGAAATTTCCGTCTTTGTGCTCTCGCTGTCCGCAAGTGCGGCGGGAATTATAAGCTGAGGAATCGCGCCTGCGCAAAGTCTGAGCGACATCAGCTTTTCAACGTTGAGACGGAAGCTCTCAAACCCTTTTTCAGGCCCGCAAAGAGTCATCCAGCCGCTGCGGTAACCGCAGACATTATGTGATTTTGAAAGCCCGTTATAAGTCACGACAAACACATCAGGCGCGATAACTGCCATCGGGATATGCTTTTTACCGTCGAAAACAAGGCGGTCATAAATTTCATCGGAGAAAATCATCAGGTTGTGCTCTCTCGCAACATCGGCAATTGCGGAAAGGATTTCCGGCGGATAAAGCGCTCCCGTCGGGTTATTTGGGTTGATAACAACGATTGCTTTCGTTCTCTTCGATACTTTCTTTTTCATATCGTCGACATCGGGATACCAGTTTGCGCTTTCGTCGCAGTTATAGAATACCGGCACGCCGCCGACCTTCACCGTGCAGTTTGACCAGAGCGGATAGCATGGCATGGGCACAAGCACCTCGTCGCCGCTGTCAAGTATTGAAGTAAGTGATATATCGGCAAGCTCGCTTACGCCGTTTCCGACATAAACGTCCGTATCGCGCACGCCCTGTACGCCCTTTTCAAGATAATAATCGCGGATAGCTTCTCTTGCCGCCTTCATGCCTCGGAAATCGCAATACGGCACGGCTTTGTCCAGATTTTCGATTATTGCTTTTTTGACACTTTCCGGTCCCTTATGACCGAATATCGCCGGATTGCCCGAATTGAGTTTAAGTATCTTTGTGCCTTCGGCTTCCATTCTCGTCGCCTCTACGTAAAGAGGACCTCTTATATCGGAATGAACCGCCTCCATTTTCTTTGCACACTTCATTTTAACTTCCCCCGTTTTTATGCCGTTTTTTGTTTATTCGTATTTATCCGCGCCGCACATTTCGCGCCGCGCAATTTCATATTGTATCACTTTTTCGACATTTGTCAACCTTCTTTTCTTCGAGAAGAAAAGAAGGCAAAAGAAGCTTCAGTCATTGGTTTGATAAAAGTTTATATTTTTCATTAAAGGGGCGGTTTCCTGCTCTTTTTTGATTTTGTATCCTACTTTTCTTCGAGAGGAAAAGCAGGCAAAAGAAGCTTTAGTCATTGGTTTGATAAAAGTTTATATTTTTCATTAAAGGAGCGGTTTCCTGCTCCTTTTTTGATTTTGTATCCTACTTTTCTTCGAGAGGAAAAGATGGCAAAAGAAGCTTTAGTCATTTATCTGTTCCTTTTTTAGCCTCTCACTTTGGGGGAGATTTGCAAGCGGTGCGGAGCACCCTTGCAGGCGTCGCCGAGACGGGAGTGGGTGAAAAGTAGGCAAAAGAAACTTTGGTTATCGGTTTGAGCAAAGTTTTTAAGCCTCCCTTTCTGATGAAGGCTAATACAGCTTTCCAATCCATACAAGCACAAAAGCCCCGCACACCCGGAAAACAACAACAGCCGGACGGTTTTTCCGTCCGGCTTATATTTCCCGCGGGGTGCGGGAATGGGGGTGTTGGGGGGCTTCTTCAAGGAACATCCGATCGATATTTCCCCTCCGGATTTTTCCTGTAAACATTCTAACCCGCGCCGCACGCAAAGTCAACCATACCATTTGGTGAAAAAGTCGCGCATTTGGGGATTTTTCCATCCGATTTTCATGAAAACAAAAACGGTTTTCCCGCTATTGTTATAAAAAGGATAAATATACCTTTTCAAAAAATATATCGCAGTAAACAAAATACCGCGGAAAATCCGCGGTATTTTCGTTTTTATAAGGTTTATTCAAGCTCGAATGCGCCGGTATAGAGCTGATAGTAAACGCCCTTTTCGGCAATCAGCTTTTCATGGTTTCCGCGTTCGATTATTCTGCCGTGGTCAAGCACCATAATTACGTCCGAATTGCGGACGGTCGACAGTCTGTGAGCAATAACGAATACCGTTCTGCCCTCCATCAGTTTATCCATGCCCTTCTGAACGATTGCCTCCGTTCTCGTGTCAATCGAGGAGGTCGCCTCATCGAGTATCATAACGGGCGGGTCGGCAACGGCGGCACGCGCTATTGCTATAAGCTGACGCTGTCCCTGCGAGAGGTTTGCGCCGTTGTTTGAAAGCTCCGTGTCATAGCCGCCGGGCAAACGGGTTATGAAGTCGTCCGCGCCTGCGAGCTTTGCGGCGGCGATACATTCCTCGTCCGTTGCGTCAAGCCTGCCGTAACGGATATTGTCCATAACGGAGCCCGTGAAAAGGTTTGTGTCCTGCAAAACTATTCCAAGCGAGCGGCGGAGGTCTGCTTTCTTTATCTTGTTTACGTTGATACCGTCATAGCGGATTTTTCCGTCCGCGATATCATAAAAGCGGTTTATCAGGTTTGTAATTGTCGTCTTGCCGGCACCCGTCGCGCCGACGAACGCAACCTTCTGTCCCGGCTCTGCATAGACGGAAACGTCATGAAGCACGGGTTTTCCTTCTTCATACTCAAAGTCGACGTCCACCATGCGCACGTCGCCCCTCAGCTCCGTATAGGTAAGTGTGCCGTCGCCGTGAGGATGCTTCCATGCCCACTTGCCCGTGCGCTCTGCCGTTTCGGTTATGTTGCCGTTTTCGTCGATTTTGCAATTGACAAGCGTAACATAGCCGTCGTCCGTTTCGGGTTTCTCGTCCATAAGGTTGAACACTCTTCCCGCGCCCGCAAGACCCATGATTATGGAGTTTATCTGCTGGGAAACCTGGTTGATGTTCCCCGTGAACTGCTTTGTCATATTGAGGAACGGAACGATTATATCAATCGAGAACGGAAGCGCAAGGAAGCTGCCTGCGGTTATAAGTCCGCGGAAGCTCACGTTCTGTGCCGCAAGCGTTATGAAAAGTCCGCCGACAACCGCACAGATAACATAAAGAATGTTACCGATGTTCATTATGATGGGACCGAGGCAGTTTGCGTAAGCGTGAGCCTTGTAACTGTCATTGAAAAGCTCGCCGTTTATCTTGTCGAATTCTTCCTCGGCTTTCTTTTCGTGATTGAAAACCTTGACAACCTTTTGTCCGTTCATGGTTTCCTGAATATAGCCTTCAAAATTTGCAACGGAACGCTGTTGACGGATGAAATATTTCGCGCTTCCGCCGCCGATTTTCTTTGAAACAAGTATCATCAGTCCGATGCCGAGAAGGATGACAAGCGTCATCGGAACGCTGTACCAGAGCATGATGAAGAACACCGTCACAACTATGATTGCCGACTGTATCAGGCTGGGGAGCGACTGAGAAACAAGCTGGCGGAGAGTGTCTATATCGTTTGTATAGTAACTCATTATGTCGCCGTGCTTGTGAGTATCGAAATATTTGATTGGGAGGTTCTGCATGCCGTCGAACATTTTGCAGCGCATTTTATCAAGGAAGCCCTGCGTTATCTTCGCCATCAGCTGCGACTGTACGGTTATCAATGCTATGGAAAGAACGTAAAGCCCGATGAGTATGCCCACCATGGGAAGTATCTCTGATTTTGCCAGAGCCCACTGCTCGGCGAGGAACGCGGAATTCTCCGCTATCCATTCCTTCGGGACGCTCATAAGTCCGCTGACGCCGGCTGCCTCTCTTATAATGTCGACTCTGGCGGTCACCGCCGCAAACACCTTCTGCATAAATATTGCCGGTATTGACGAAACAACAGCCGAAAGCACAATGCAGACAATGACAATCGGTATGAGAACGGGATAAGACTTCATCAGAAGACCGAGCACTCTTTTCAGAACGCCCTTGTCCATTTTCGGGCGACCTCCGGGCATACCGCCCCTCGGAGGCATGCCGCCTTTCATTCCCTTATTCATTGTCCTCACCTCCGCTCATCTGCTGAGTGTAAGTCTCGCGATATGCTTCGCTGGACGCCATAAGCTCCTCGTGTGTGCCGCTTTCGGAAATTCTGCCGTTTTCCATAACGACGATCAGGTCCGCCTCCATAACGGAAGCAATTCTCTGCGCAATGATTATTTTCGTCGTTTCGGGAATGAAGTTTTTCATTCCCGCTCTGATAAGCGCGTCCGTCTTCATATCGACGGCGCTCGTCGAGTCGTCAAGAATGAGTATCTTCGGCTTTTTGAGAAGGGCTCTCGCAATGCAGAGACGCTGCTTCTGACCACCGGAAACGTTTGAACCGCCCTGCTCGATCTTTGTGTCATAACCGTCGGGGAATGAGCGGATAAACTCGTCCGCCTGAGCCAACTTGCAGGCTTCGATCATTTCCTCGTCCGTGGCGTTTTCGTTGCCCCAGCGGAGGTTTTCCTTTATAGTGCCGGAGAAGAGCAGGTTCTTCTGAAGAACAAACGCAACGGAGTCACGCAGGGAAACGAGGTCATAATTGCGGACGTCCTCTCCGCCGACCTTCACCGACCCCTCCGTAACGTCATAAAGTCGCGGAATGAGCTGAACAAGCGTCGACTTTCCCGCGCCCGTCACGCCCAAAATACCGACCGTCATTCCCGACTTTATATGAAGGTTTATATCGGAAAGCGAATTTTTCTTTGCCTTCTTTGAATATTTGAAACTGACATCGTCAAAATCAACCGAGCCGTCTTTGATTTCCGTAAGCGGATAATTGACGGTCGTTCCGTCCGGAAGGGTGACTGTCTTTGCGGGAGGATTTGTCAGAGCGGACTCCTCGCCAAGCACCTCGGATATACGCACCATGGACTCACCGGACATCGTCAGCATGACGTAAATCATTGCAAGCATCATGAGCTGCATGAGTATCTGAAAGCCATACGTCAGCATGGACGACATCTCGCCGACGCCGAGAGAGCTTCCCGCGCTCGTGATGATGAGCTTTGAACCGATTATAAGTATGAACGCCATGTTGAAATAGACGCAGACCTGCATAAGGGGAGAGTTGAGCGCGACTATTCTTTCGGCTTTTGTGAAGTCCTTGCAGATATCGCCTGCGGCTTTGCCGAATTTCTTCTTTTCGTAGTCTTCTCTCGCAAAGCCCTTGACGACTCTCATTCCGCGCACGTTTTCTTCAATCGACTCGTTCAGGCGGTCGTATTTCTTGAAAACGCTGCGGAACGCAGGCATTGCCTTTCTCGCGATTATAAGCAGTCCCACGACGAGCACGGGAATGATTATAACGAAGAGCGTTGCCAGCTTGCCGCCCATGGCGTATGCCATTATCACGGAGAATATGAGCATGAGAGGAGCGCGGATTGCCGTGCGGATTATCATCATATAAGCCATCTGCACGTTGCTTACGTCCGTTGTCAGTCTTGTGACAAGCGATGATGACGAAAATTTATCGATGTTTTCAAACGAATACGTCTGCACCTTTGCAAAAAGGTCGTGACGGAGGTTCGTTGCAAAACCGGATGACGCCTTCGCGCACGTCAGTCCCGCAATGCCGCCGCACGCGAGCGACGCCACCGCCATACAGGCGAGCAGAAGTCCGGTCTTTACAATATCGCTCATTTCCGAACCGAGCTGAATACGGTTTATCAGTCTTGCCGTGACAAACGGGATGATACATTCGATAACCGCTTCGCCCAGGATGAATATAAACGTCAGTATCGAGGGGAGCTTGTATTCTCTGATACTTTTCATGAGCCGTTTTATCATAAAAATGTTTTCCTTTCTGAAGGTTCAAGTGAAAAAAATAAAGAAATACAAAAGCAAAAATCGCAGTGGTTGCGTGATTTTTTCTTCTGTCTTTATTGCATTTACGCTTTTGCATTATACTATTGTTAGCCGTCAAACACAAGCGGAAAATTGTTAATTTTTCGTTAAGGCGAAAATTTCTCCGAGCGACGCTCGGAGAAATTTATTTTTCAAATCCGTTTTTATTTTGTCGCGCCCGACTTTTTCTGCGCGAACAGCCAGTCGATAAGTTCCTTTTCGGAATATGCCTGCGGCCACGAATTATGTCCGACTCCGGGGTAAAATGTCGTGCGGATGTTGCCGCCCGCCGCCCTGATTGCATTTTCCATATCGCGCGTGCCCTGCGGAGGAACGGTCGTGTCCGCTTCGCCGTGCATTGCCCAGATTGCGATGTTTTTAAGTCTCTCCGCAAGTGAAGGAATGCCCGATCCGCAAACGGGAACAGCCGCCGCAAACCATTCCGGATGACGGGTTATCAGTTCCCATGTTCCGTAGCCGCCCATTGAAATTCCCGCGGCATAAACGCGGTCTTTATCGACCTTTTCGTCCGAAAGCCATGTTTTCAGAAGCTCGGTCGCCGCGGCAAGCGAGATTGTCGGCTTTTCCGTAAGTTCTCTTGAACCTATGCTCCATTGCTTGTTTATCGGAACCCAGTTAAGCTCTGCCGGCGACGCCTGACACTGCGGCGCAACGATTATGCAGTCGCCCTTTTCGACGACTCTGTCGAGCAATGCGTTCGGCCCGCCGAGAACGCGTATCTGCTGCATATTGTCCGTACCGCATTCGCCGTAGCCGTGGAGGAAAAAGAGCAGGGGATATTTTTTGCCGTCGTTTTCCTTATATCCGTCCGGAAGGAAGAGCCTGTATGGCAGGGTGACGCCCGCGCCGCTTTCGTTATCCTTGTAGTCAAAGCTCTTGTATTCCATAACGTCAACGCCTGTTACTTTGAAATCCGCGGGCTTTGCGCAGTTATATATCTTTATCTCGTCAACCGAGCCGATAAAGCCGCTTTCGGCGTCGCAAAAGCCGATTGTAAGCGGCATATCGTGAGCGGAAATATTGACGGACGGCTCCTGCCTCTGCGGAACGCCGTCGATGAAAAAAGAAAGTGTTCCGGCTTTGCCGTCCTGAATAGCAACAGCCTTGTGCCAGGCGGTATCGGCATTTATCTGCGCGGTGATATTGTGCGTTCCCGCGCCGCCAGCGCCCGTCACTCCGAGAGCGACTCTGCGACAACCGCTGTTTATCCAAAAGCCCAGATAATGAAAGGCTTTTTTCGATATGTCAAGCCCTCTCTGCATTATGCACGGCCAGCTTTTTCCCGCATATTTCCCGTCCCATTTATAGCATATCTCGATTGTGAAGCTGTCATTTTCCGTAAAGTCGAAGCCTTTTGTGTTTTCAATAACGACTCCCTGTCCCGGCTCCGTTATGCGCAGACCGTTATAGATATATCCCGGGCATATCTCCGGCTCGCCGACGACTTTTCCGTCGTGACCGCCGCCCGATACGTCTCTTATAACTCCGCTTTCAATACTGTCGAATGCCCAGTACGCAATCAGATTTTCTTCCTTTTCATAAGTATAAAGAGTTGCTTTATCTTCCAATTCGGTCGCCTCCGATTTATATTCTCTGTTTTGAGAATATATTATAATCAACCCACGCCAAAAAGTCAATACCTCCCTTCTTTTCTTCGAGAAGAAAAGAAGGCAAAAGAAGCTTTAGTTATCGAATTTGATAAATACTTGCAGAGAGAAAAAAAGATGAAAAATCATCTCTGTTTTTGTTTTGACCACATCTCTCTTCGAGAAGAAAAGAAGGCAAAAGAAGCTTTGGTTATTGAATTTGATAAATACTTGCAGAAAGAAAACAAGATGAAAAGTCATCTCTGTTTTTTGTTTTGACCACATCTCTCTTCGAGAAGAAACGAAGGCAAAAGAAGCTTTGGCCGTCGGTTTTGAGCCGCTGTAAACTTTTCACACAGTTTGTAAATTTCGTGTTTTCTTTCTGCGGACGCCGTGCCCCATGTCCACAAGATATTGTGCCTTTTCAACTAAAAATCAAACAAAAACGCTCGACAAGTTATATATATATGTATATGAAAAAAATAGAGAATAGTCTTGACATGGGCGCCGTTTTGCAATATAATAAACATGGTTATAGTTAGAAGTGCGGATTGTCCCTAAACAACATCCTTTTTAAGTAAATCCACGCTTTTAATGGATCTTTATCTTGCGGCGCGCGGTGACGTCTTTTGTCCGGACGGTGGGGGCGGCGGCAAGGAACAAAAAGTGAATTTTATAATCAGGCAAACCGACATGCGACGGTTTCAAAATCATTTTAACGGGAGGAAGATATCGTGGAAAAAACATCGGGCGTGACGACAGAAAAAAGCCGCACGTCACAAAAAGTGAAAAAGGGATTTCTCATTGCGCTGACCGTTATCCTTTGCATCATTCTTCTGAGCAGCGCGATACTCATTTTCGAGGCGTTCCTCTTCGGTGACAGAATTCCGGGGAACTTTGTCATAAAGCCCGCCGCCGAAAACCACGGAAACATGGCGCCGGCAATCAAAAAAGGCGACTTCATAATACTCGTGTCAATCGGAAACAGGACGCTTGAAGAGGGAGATGTCGTTTCGTATTACGTTCCCGAAAAGGGCTTTGTCCTCGGTAGGATAATCTCCTCCGACGGCGAAAAATACGCGGTCAGAGGCGATACGGACACGGACGCCGCTTCAATGCTCGTCTCGAGAGACGACATGCGCGGACTCTGGAAGGGCTTCAGAATTCCGCTCCTCGGCTGGCTTTACATATGGTGCCAGACCGTGTGGGGATTCATAATCACTCTCATCCTCATCATCGCAATCGACATTCTCGTTTCGGTGCTGATGAGAAACAAAGCCGAAAAGAACGGCGAAGGCGATGAAAAGACCGTCGGGCTCGGACTCATCGGCATGCTCGTTGCAAACGCAATCATGTCCGGCAAGAACAAAGGCGGCAAAAATACGAAAGGAGCCGGCAACAATGGATAACAAAATGAAAAGATACAAAGTTACAATAATCATTCTTTCCGTATTGCTCGCGATATCGCTCGTGCTTCTGACGGTTCAGTTTATCCGCAAGGTGACAGGCTCTTCCGACAAGGTCACCCTGAGCAACAACAGTATCGGCGCAATCGAAAAGGATTGGACATTCGGCGGAGAAAACGTCCTCCCCGGAGACAGCATTTCAAAGGATTACCCCGTGACAATCAGTCATAACAAGGATATCACCCTCGGTTTTGAGGCGGTTGTCAAATCCGACAGCGAGGTTCCGCTTGCGTCCGTTCTCAACGTCAGAATAGAGGATGCGACGAACGGAAAGGTAATATGCGAGGGCAAGCTCTCCGAAATAAACGGAAAGACCTTCACCGAAAGCATTGCGTATTCCGGCAAGAGCGAAACATCGCTCACATACAAAATAACCGTGACAATGGACACATCCGCAGGAAACGAATATCAGCGGTCATCCGTCGAAATGGGCTTCCGCTGGTCAATCACGGCGGGCGCGAAAGAAGGTGTTTCGGAATGACGGAAGAAAGAGCAAAAAATCTGACCAAAAAAATTACGGCGAGCATAATCGCGATACTGCTTCTGACAGCGGCACTCTCCGTAACGACCTTCGTCCTTGTCGTTTCAATGATATCGACGGACGGACACATCTTTTCGACAGGCAACGTTGCCATCAACTTAAATGACGGAAAGCCCGTCATTTCGGGCGACGACGCTCTCTTTGAGCCGGGCGCAACCTTTGAAAGGTCCTTCACGATTGAAAATCGCAGCTCATGCGACGTATGGTATAAATTCTATTTTGAAAATGCGGACAGCGAGCTGGCAAGTCATATCGAGGTCACGATAAAGGACGGCGACAAGCTCCTTGCAGCCGGAAAGCTGAACGAGCTGACATATGCAAGCTCACGCGCAACAGACAACACCCTCGCCGCAGGCGAGAAAAAATCGCTCACGATCTGCTTCCACCTCGAAGAGGATACGGGAAATGATATGCAGGAAGAGCTTCTTTCGTTTGACTTCAGCGTAAAAGCCGTTCAGGCAAAGAACAATCCGGACAAAAATTTTGATTGAGGTACATCATGGATAAAAAAGCAGAAAACAATCAGACGGACAAGGAAAAGGTTCTGAATATCATAAAAAACGTCGTTACATGGCTTGTGGTTGCGGCGGCAGTTGCGATGATGATATTCACAATCATCTCCGCAACAACGCTTGACAGAAATAACCGCTCCCTTTTCGGCAAAAAAATGTTCATCGTAAATTCCGACTCCATGAAGGCGACGGACTTCGCCGCCGGTGACCTTATCTTTGTAAAGGAAGTCGACCCGAGCACTCTCAAAGAGGGCGACATCATTTCGTATACGTCGACAAACACGGAAAACTTCGGCGAGCTCATAACGCATAAGATCAAGAAGCTGACAGTCACCGCGTCCGGCGAGCCGGGATTCATCACATACGGTACGACAACGGGCGAAGAGGACAAAACAATCGTAACCTATCCTTATATAGTAGGTAAATACACAGGCAAGATTGCCAAAATGGGTTACTTTTTTCAGTTTCTTAAAACGACTCCGGGTTACATAGTATGTATTCTCGTTCCCTTCATGCTCCTCATAATCTCGCAGGCATGGACCAGCATAAAGCTGTTCAAGCAGTACAAAGCCGAGCAGAATGCAGCGCTTGAAGAGGAGAAGAGCAAGATTGCAGCCGAGAAGGAAGAAACACAGAGAATGATGGCGGAACTTCTTGCGATGAAGGCTCAGATGGAGCAGCAGGGCGGAGCCCCGATAACCACTCCGGGCACAGCGCCGTTTCAGACTCAGACTCCTCCTCCTTCCCCCGCGCCCGAGGCGCCGAAGGCAAATCAGAATGCAGAACGCATTGCGTCGCTTGAAAAAGATCTTGCCGATGTTGAAAAGAACATCACGGAGCTGAGAGCCGCAAAGGAAGAGCTCGAAGCGACATACAAGACAGCGGAAACCGAAAGCCAGATATCCGAGCTTTCTGTGACAATCGGAAAGCTGACGGCTGTCAAAGTTCAGATTTCCGCAGAGCTCCAGAAGCTCAAAAACTGAATTTTTCAGCTATTTTTCCGGCGCGGAGGAAATCCGGCTCGCTCTTGCGGGTCGGAACTCCTCGCCGGAGAAAGCAAAGGGCTGACAAAGGGCACAAAAGCGCTTGCGCCTTTTATCCGCCTTTTGACCGACCGACAGAAACGGTTAACGTTTTCCGTCGGCTCGTGCAATCGCGCATTATGGCGCTTCGGGGTAACTTTCGGATTTTTGTGCAACACTTGCAGATCCACGGCAGTGCCGAAACAACGCACGTCTTCCGACTTTGAATGTCGCTTCGCGGATGACGTTTTCCCCTTGAAACGGCAAAAACCTTCCCGAAAAGGAGAAAAAAATGAAAAACTTTTCATCAAAAAAGGCATTGTTTCTCAGCGTGATCTCGATGGTCATCTGCGTATCAATGCTCATCGGTTCGACATTTGCATGGTTTACGGACAGTGCGACAGCAAATGTCAACACAATTCAGGCGGGTAACCTTGACGTTGAGCTCGTTGGCAAAGACGGCAAAACGCTCACAGAAGCCCTTAAATGGGTCAAGTCCGCAGAAGCTCCGGAAGGCGAAAAGGTTCTCTGGGAACCGGGATGCAAGTATAATCTTGAACCGTTCGCAATCAAAAACAGCGGCAACCTTGCTCTCAAATACAAGGTTGTTATCAGCGGTCTGACAGGTGACGCAACTCTTCTCGAAGCAATCGACTTCACAGTTTCCGTTGATGGCGACGCGCTCGTTGCGAAGGACGGCGAATCCACAGCCACAACAGCGGCTTCCCTCAACAACTTTGAAGGCACACTTGAAGCCGGCAAAACAACAGGTCTTATCACCATCACAGGTAAGATGAAGGAAACAGCCGGAAACAAATACAAGGGACTTTCTCTTGAAAACATTTCAATCACCGTTTATGCATCACAGCTCAACTATGAGTCCGACTCAACCGGCAAGGATTACGACAAAGATGCTACATATTATCCCGTACTGGATGCTGCAGGCCTCAAGGACGCTCTCAAAGCAGGCGGAAATGTTTCCGTTGAAGCAAACCTTGCTCCCGCAGCTGCAATAGTTGCTGATAAAAACGCGACTCTCAACATGAACGGCAAAACAATCGCAAACATAACCGACATATGGGATGTCGAGCCCAATTCCTGGTCACTCGTTTCCGTGCGTGAAGGCGCAACCCTCACAATTGACGGCAACGGTACATTCAAGGCTAAGGAAAACGACTGCTACGCAGTTGACGTACAGGACGACGGCTGCAAGGTCGTTATCAAAAGCGGTACGTTTATCGGTAACATCCATGCCGTTTACGTTTACACCGGCGAAGCTGTAATCGAAGGCGGTTTCTTCTCCGTTCAGCAGAAATTTTCCGACGCAGCAAAGGCTGATGAGTTCGTTCTGAACTGCTATGACGCCAACCGTGCAAACGGCACAGCAAAGATCACGGTCAAGGGCGGTACGTTCGTAAACTTCAATCCGGCAGACTGCCAGGCTGAAGGCGCGCACACAAACTTCGTTGCAGAAGGCTATTCCGTCATCAAAGAAACACAGGCAAACGGCGACGTTTGGTATACGGTTGTTAAAGGAACGGGCGTAAGCAGCAATGAAGAGCTCAATAACGTTATCTCCTCCGCAACAGAGCCCACAACAGTCACCCTCGGCAAAGGCACATATACACTTCCGACGCTTGAAAACAAGGATATCACAGTCAAGGGCACAAAGGACACGATTGTCGATATGAAGAACGTTGTCAACAAGGCGTCCTCCGTCAGCTTTGAAGGTGTAACCGTTGAACTTGCTAATGCAAACTACAAAGGTTTCCAGCACACAGGCAAGCTCACATATAAGGATTGCACAATCAAGGGCCTTCAGTTCCTTTATGCCGATGAGGTAGAATTCATCAATTGCGAATTCGTTCAGGAAAATGATGACGCTTATCACATCTGGACATACGGCGCAAAGAACGTAACATTCACAGACTGTAAGTTCAACAGCACAAACAACAGCAAAGCTATTCTTTGCTATATTGAAGGTTCGGGCAATGAATTTACACGTACATTCAACCGTTGCGAATTTGTTGCAACAGGCACAGCAGAGAAGTCTGCAATCATGATAAATCCGACCGCAAATGCCGGAACAAACAAATATGTTATAAACATCAACGACTGCACAGCAACCGGATACGGTGAAAACGGTATCAGCGGTCAGACGATTGTCGGTGTCAAGGAAACAGTTAAAGACAATATAACTGTAAACATCAACGGCACGACAGTTTATACTCACTAATTTCCCCTAACCTCTCCTCCCTCGGGAGGAGGGGCAAATAAAGAGCATAAATGAATTTTGTGCCTTTTGTTTGCCTTAATATTTCTGGAAGGAGCTTTTTTCTGTTATGAAAAAATTTAATCTCACATCGGAAAAGACCATGATCACAGAGGAACGCCTGAAAGCCGTTCTGCTTCCGTCATTCCTCAGCATAATTCTTTCCGTAATTCTTTTGTGCGGAATGACATGGGCATGGTTTGAAACAACAAAAGCAGGCAGCACGGAGCCTATCAGAACTGCCGAATACGGAATGACCGTCACCGTTTCAAAGGGCGGAGTGGCTGAAATCGGCGGAGATTACGGCAACGGCGGAAAACGTTATATTCTTGCCGCGGATATCGACTATACAGTCGTCCTGACGGCAACCGGCACTGCAAAAACAGGCTTCTGCATTATGTCCTTCCCTGCCGAAAACGCAGAAGGAATCACAGTTACAAAAGAGCTTTATTCCGCCCAGATGCCGAGCGGTTCTTCAATCACGTTCACATTAAGATTGACAAAAGCGACTGAAGTCAATTTCATGCCTCAGTGGGGCACGTCCGCAAGAAGCGAAGCGCCGGATATAGAAAACGGCAAAACCATATCCGTAGACTCGCAGTCCGGCAGCGGCAATAGAACAGCGACGCCCGTCACAACCGAGCCCACGACAACAACAACCACACCGACAGTAACCGAGCCCGTGACAACGGTGCCTGTCGTAACGGAGCCTGTGACAACGACGGAGCCTGTAACGCAAGAGCCCGTAACAACCGTTCCGACAGTAACGGAGCCGGTCACAACCACGACGGCATCGGCGACAGAGGCACAGACGACCGTCGGAGAATAACCCGAAATTTTCAGAAATAAAAGGCAAACTGCAAAGGACGGCTTTATATAAAATATCCGTTTTTTCCCGAGCTGACACCGTTTTTTGCGCGGTGTCGGCTTTGTTTTCCCCAAAGTCGGGCACATAAATATGACGAAAGGCGGCAATCGGAATGAGAGTTGCGGTGGTGGGTTCGAGAAGTATAGAATATGACAAGCTCCAAAAGGAGGCTTACGCGCTGCTCTGCCGGCATATACCGGCAAACTGCACGGAAATCGTCTCCGGCGGGGCGATGGGCATTGACCGTCTTGCGGAAATATATGCAAGGGAAAATCACCTCCCCATAAAAATCTTCCTTCCCGACTATGAAAAATACGGCAAGCGCGCGCCGATTGTCCGCAATGACGAAATCGTCCGTTATTCGCAATACGTCCTTGCCATATGGGACGGCGAATCCCACGGAACGGCGTACACCGTCACAACCTGCATAAAGGACGGAGTGCCGGTCAAGGTCATTCATCTGTGATTTTTGAGCGACATGCTCATAAATTTTTTGCGAATATGTAAATTTTGCCGAAAATAAAATTACATATTGTTTTATAATTCTTTGTGTGATATAATATATCCATATTAAACGTCATTTTCCGACAAGGGAGGGCAAGGCCGTGAACACGGGCGATAACAGAAACCGTTATGACACCATGTCAGGTACGCAGAGCACGCGCACCACTCAGACCCAAACAGGCATGGGCAAAACATACACACAGACAACAAACATAAAAAAGAAAAAGAAACCGCGCTTCAAACCGACAAAGGAAGGAATGATCGCTCTCGGAGAGCTTTTCCTCATAATTGTTGCGGTGTTCCTTGTGATATTCCTCGTTATAAAGGGTATTGTTGGCAGCAAAAAGCCGGGCGAAACGACGTCGGATTCAACCTCGACCGTTCCCACTCAGACGACGGAAGCTCCCAAGCCCGCATGGAATGCCGGATACATAAGCCTTGCCGTCGCGTCAAGCGGAAAGAGCGAAGGCAACCTTGTTCTTGTAAACAATAATTACGAATATCTGTTCCCGTCAAAGATGACCTCAAAGCTGACAGAGCTTTACGGCAAGACGGACGGACTTTTCGTCATCGGCAGATATGAGGACTCGACCCGCAGGGGCGTATATCTCAATTCCGGCATACTTCCGAGTCTCAGAAAGATGTGCGAAGCCATGATAGCCGCAAATCAGGAGACACTCGGCACATATAAAGACAAAGACGGCAATGATGCCGTCGACATGATAATGATTGCGAGCGGCTTCCGTTCAAAGGATTATCAGCAGGATCTTTATGACGACGCAGACGATACAAGCCTCCTTGCAAAAGCAGGTTGCAGCGAGCACCACACCGGTCTTGCCTTTGACCTGAAAATTTTCACAGCCAAGAAGGCGACGGTCGACCTCCGCGCAGGCGAATACGAATGGATAACGGAAAACTGCCATAAATACGGCTTCATCCGCCGTTATCAGGCTGAAAAGCTCGATAAGACAGGCATAAGCAACGAAGAATGGCATTTCCGCTTTGTTGACATTCCTCATGCATACGCGATGAAAAACGCAGGTCTTTGCCTTGAAGAATACATCGACATGCTCAAATCGCAGCACAACAGCACGGAAAACACGCCTTACGAGGTTTCAACCTACATCGGCGACTTCCTTGTATATTATGTTCCCGCAGACACTGCCGACATGACATACATAACCGTTCCCCAGGGTGCCAAGCTCGTTTCCGGCAGTTTTGCCGCAGAGCAGAACATCTCCTCCGGAATGTACACGGTTTCCGGCACAAACGAAGGCGGCTTCATAGTCACCATCGCAAAATAATAAAAAAGTCAGAACACAAATCCCAACCCGCTTCTCGGGTTGGGATTTGATATAAAAGGAGATATTTATGACAGGCGAAGAAATTTTCTCCCGCTACTGTCCCCTCGTTCGGGATTATATATACGCAAGCGGCTGGAAGGAGCTCCGCCCTGCGCAGATTGCGGCGGCAAATGTCATTTTCGGAAGCGACGACAACCTCATCCTCTCCTCGGACACAGCCTCCGGCAAAACGGAAGCGGCGTTCTTCCCGATTATCACAGAGCTTACGGAAAATCCGACGATGTCTGTCGGCGTGCTTTATATAGCGCCCCTCAAAAGCCTTATAAACGACCAGTTTCAACGTATCGACGCACTTCTTTTCGATTCCGGCTTGCCCGTTTTTCATTGGCACGGCGACGTTGCGCAGAGTCACAAGAAAAAAATGCTCGACGACCCGAAGGGAGTTCTCCAGATAACGCCGGAGTCGCTTGAAAGTATGCTTATCAACCGCGGAGCGGATATTCTCCGCATTTTCGGCGGTCTGCGCTACGTCATAATCGACGAAATTCACACGCTGATGAGCGCGGACAGAGGAAATCAGGTCATCTGCCAGCTGGACAGGCTGGACAGAATTCTCGGCTTTTCAGCAAGGCGAATCGGACTTTCGGCAACGATAGGCGATATGGAGAGTGCGAAAAGGTGGCTGACGGGCAACAGCGGCAGAAACGTTCAGGCGCCCGTCATTCCGGGAGGAAAAAGCCGGATAAAGCTCGCGCTTCAGCATTTTTATATTCAGGACGAAACAACGGACAACGGAGAAAATCCGGCAGAGTCGCCCGAAAGCAAAATCGCAATCGACGCAGGCTATGAATATATTTACGACTGCTCCCGAACTCAAAAAAGCATAATTTTTTCAAATTCCCGCGAAGAAACGGAGTACATCTGCGCAACAATGCACCAAATCTGCGCCCTCCGCGGTGATAATGACATTTTCTTCATTCATCACGGCAACCTCTCTGCTTCGATACGCGAAGAAGCGGAGGACAGGCTGAAAAGCGATCTGCCCTGCGTCGCATGTGCGACGGTGACAATGGAGCTAGGCATTGACATCGGCAGGCTTGAGCGCGTCGTTCAGCTCGGCTCGCCGTCAAAAGTATCGAGCTTTCTCCAAAGGCTGGGCAGAAGCGGACGTCGCGACGCTCCGCCGGAAATGTTTATGGTTTTCCGCGAGGAAAATCCTCTGCCCGACACGCCCCTCCCCCAGCTCATCCCCTGGGATATGCTGCGCGGGATAGCTGTCATTCAGCTTTATATCGACGAAAAATTCGTCGAGCCGCAATATGTGAAAAAGCTACCTGTCAGCTTGCTTTTCCAACAGACGCTCTCCGTTCTCGCCTCGTCCGGCGCGCTGACTCCGAAGGCACTTGCGGAAAGAATACTCTCGCTTTCGCCCTTTGCCGCAGTTGAAAAAGAAGATTACCGTTCCCTGCTCGTTCATATGATAAAAAAAGATTATCTTTCCCTTTGCGAGGACGGAACGCTCCTCGTCGGACTTGCGGGCGAAAGGCTCCTCAAGAGCTTCAAATTCTATGCAGTGTTCAAAGACAGCGAGGATTATTCCGTCAAAAGCGGAAGCGATGAAATCGGAACTATCTCCTCCCCTGTTCCCGTCGGCGACAGGTTTGCCCTTGCGGGTCGCGTCTGGGAGGTGGAGGAGCTTGACCTTGCCCGCAAGCTGATTTTTGTTCACAGCGTTCCCGGAAAAATGGAAATATCATGGCCGGGCGACTACGGCGAGGTTCACACAAAGGTCCTGCTAAAGATGTTTGAAATCCTCTGCGGCGACCGTGACTTTCCGTATCTCAAGGCAAACGCCCGCGAGCGTCTCGCGGCGGCAAGGCGGGTTGCGGAAAACGCAAAAATCAAAAGCGACAGGCTCATTTCCCTCGGCGGAAGCACAAAATGTCTCTTCCCGTGGCTTGGGACAAGGTCGTTTTCAACTCTTGTCCGCGTTCTCAAAAAGCATGCGGGCGAGCTCGGAATCCGCGGCATTGAGCACAACGGTTGTTATTACATTACCTTCAAAAGCGAACGCGACTGTGCCGAGCTGACAGCGGCAATCGCTTCCCTGCTTGACGGCGAAATCGACCCGATGACCCTCGTCGGCAAAGGCGAGCTGCCGATAAGTGAGAAGTATGACGCCTGCGTCGAACCGGAACTTCTCCGCAAAGCCTTCGCCCTCGACCGCCTCCGCACAGACGAACTTACTTTTCTTTGAAAAGAAAAGCAAGCAAAAGAAACTTCGGTTATTAGTCTGATAAGGCTTTATAATTTCATCAAAGGAGCAGGCACTCTGCTCCTTTTTGATTTTATGCCACGCTTTTATTAGAAAAGTAAGCAAAAGAAACTTTGGTTATTGGTTTGCAAAAAACTTTTTAAGCCTCCATCTCTGAGAGGGTGACCGCAACGCAACGGAAAAAGCACTCCCTCAGTCACAACTTCGTCGCGCCGGCTTCCTCAAAGAGGAAACCTTAAAGAAAAATGAGAAACTCTTGTTCGCCCCCGTCAGCGCAGGGATAAAAGCTCCATACAATCAAAAACGCTTTAAGATTCGAACTGCACTTCTGCCTTTGCTTTGGTAAAGCTGACGGGGCAGAAAAGCCCCGCCTTGAACTTTTACAGGTGGTCTTTCAGGAGGATGTGCCTCCTGAATTGCTTTCTTTCGTACTTTCTTTTCAAAAAAGAAAGTACAT
>ERZ779725.716-NODE-716-length-20368-cov-1.974007_pt1 | contig 20368 bp, 16 predicted proteins | sample MGYA00511890_ERZ779725 | MGnify/ENA primary metagenome ERZ779725 (study PRJEB29588, sample SAMEA2148549) | human gut metagenome | biome: human gut; feature: human-associated habitat; material: faeces | place: Denmark | collected 2008/2010 ...
GAGAATGTAGAACGTGCAGCAGGAGAGACAAAGTGGTCATTCTGGAAATTATTCCGATATGCATTAGAAGGAATCATTGCATTCTCCACAGTGCCGCTTACGATCGTATCACTGATCGGAGTGATCGTTTGTATCATCGCATTTTTATTCCTGTTGTTTGTTGTCATAAGAGCAGCAATATTTGGAGATCCGGTCGCAGGATGGCCGTCATTGATCTGTGTTATCAGTTTCTTAAGTGGAATTCAGTTACTTGGAATCGGAGTTGTAGGAATGTATTTGTCTAAGACATATTTAGAGACAAAGAAACGTCCGATCTACATTAAAAAAGAAAGTAAATAAGATACGAAATATTCTTCTTTTATGAGATATATATAAAGGAAGAATATTTTTTTTCTCTTTTTAGCAAAAAATGACCAATTGTACAAAAAATAAAAATGACCAACGTTCAATAAATAGTTGACTTTTATCAAGAAAGTGCATATAATAACGAATGATTTAAGGAGAAGAAACCTCTTTGATAGTAACAATAATGCAAGGAAGGAGCAGCTGTGATCATGTTAAAAAGAGAATGGCAGAAAATTTTAAAGAACCCCTGGATGATTATCATTTTGATCGCGATCATTACGATTCCTGCAATTTATACATCTGTATTCCTTGGATCTATGTGGGATCCATACGGAGATGCAGACGAATTACCAGTAGCAGTGGTAAATCACGATAAGAAGGTAAAATACGAGGGTAAGACATTACAAGTTGGTGATGATCTGGTGAAGAATCTGAAAGATTCAGGATCACTTGATTTTCGTTTTGTAAGTGATAAGAAAGCAAAAGAAGGATTAGAGAGTGGAGAATATTATATGATCATTTCCATTCCAGAAGACTTCTCAAAGAATGCAACAACATTAATGGATAAGAATCCAAAACAGATGAAACTGATATACAAGACAAATCCAGGTACAAACTATGTAGCATCCAAGATGGATGATAGTGCTATGGCGAAGATTGAAAAGTCAGTCAGAGAAAAAGTAACAGAAACTTATGTAAAAACAGTATTTGCTCAGATCAAAACTGCAGGCTCTGGGTTCCAGAAAGCAGCCGATGGATCAGGAAAGATTGAAAGTGGAGCGAAGAAACTGAAAGCTGGAAATGACACAATTGAGCAGAATTTAAACAAACTCGCATCCAGCACATTAACATTCCAGAATGGAGCTAAATCACTTTCTGTAGGATTAAAAGCATATACAGATGGTGTGGCCAAAGTTGACAGCGGAGCAAAATCATTAAAATCTGGAACAAAGACATTAAAAGACGGAGTTGCACAGCTTTCAAGCGGGGCAACACAGTTATCAACGGGTTCTAAATCATTAAAGATTGGAATCGCAAAGTATACAAACGGTGTTAGCACAGCACAGGCTGGAAGCAAACAGCTTGTTGCTAAAAATACAGCATTAACATCAGGAGTAGACCAGTTATCAGAGGGAATTAAAAGTGGAACTGCACAGTTAAAAGAAGGAACAGGATCTTTAACAACTGGAATTGACAGTGTATTAACAGCAGCGAAACAGTCCTCAGCACTGATTGGACAACAGCTTCCAGAATCAACAGATATTCAGCAGTTAAGTGCTGGAATGACTCAGTTAAATGACGGCATTCAGCAGTTAAACAAATCATTAAATGGAAGTGCAGCAACAACACAGTCAACAAAAACTACAACAACAACAGTAGATAATACAGACAGTAAAAAAGCAGCAGAAAGTGCAGCAACTGCAAAAGAAAAAGTTAACACATTACAGAGTAAAGTAAGTAAATTAAAGAATTCTTCTGTATTAAGCAAGTTATCCGATGAAGAAAAGGAACAGCTTTTATCAGAGATTGGTGAAGTTGAAAGTGCAGCATCTGATGTAGAAGAAGATGTAGATGAAACATATACAAATGCACAGAAAGCATCTCAGGAAAAAGCAACTACAACAACAAAAGTAAGTACACAGTCTGCTTCTTCAGATGAAACATTAGCCGCAGTAAAACAACAGGTATCAGCGTTAGCATCAAGTTCTGAAAAAGTATTGCCAAAAGGTTCACAGGCAGTAACTTCAATGTATTCAGGATTAGAAACTGTGAAAACAGGATTAGACAAGCATGGAAAAACTCCAGAAACAATGGGAATGATACAGGCATTGACAGCGTTAAAGAGTGGTTCTTCACAGGTAGATACAGGAATTTCAACATTAGAATCTGGACTTAGTACAGGTACAGGACAATTAAAGATTGGAATTGCAAATTACACAGCAGGCGTAAGCAGCTTAAATACAGGACTTACAACATTAAAGAATAATTCCAAAGCATTAAACAGCGGAGCAAAACAGCTCAACAATGGAATCAACCAAGTAAGCTCAAATCTTCCAACATTTATGTCAGGAACAACACAGCTTTATAATGGAACAAAAACATTGAAAAAAGGAACAGCAACTTTAATTGCAAACAACAATACATTAAACAGCGGAGCCGGACAGTTAGCATCTGGAGCCGGACAGATCGCAGATGGATCAAGCAAACTTGCAGCAGGATCTACAACTTTAGGAAATGGAATCGGAACTTTACAAAGTGGAAGTAAGACATTAAAAGATTCCTTACAGAAGGGAGCAGATCAGGTTAATAGTATTAAAGCTACAAACAAGACAAGCAAGATGTTTGCAGCACCAGTCAAAGCTAAGAATGTAGAATACTCACATGTTGACAACAATGGTCACGCAATGGCACCTTACATGATGTCTGTTGGATTATTCGTAGCATGTATGGCATTTACATTAATGTATCCTTTGATGGAGAAAAACGAAGAAGTTAAGAGTGGACTACAGTGGTGGTTAAGCAAAGTCACAGTTATGGCAGCAGTGTCAATTGTTCAGGCAGTGATCATGGTAGCAGTTCTGATGGGAATCAATGGACTGGAACCACATTATGTAGGAAAGACATTTGGAATGGCAGTTTTAGCATCTATGGCATTTATGTCATTGATCTGCTTTGGAGAAATGTTATTAAATCGTGTCGGAAGTTTCGTCATGTTAGTATTCATGGTTGTACAGTTAGGTGCAGCAGGAGGAACCTATCCACTGGATATGGCACCACACTTCTACACAGTATTACACAAATATATGCCATTCAGCTACACAGTACACGCATTTCGTCATACATTATCCATGGATGGACAGATCGGACAGGATGTCGCAGTATTCGTTGGAATCTTAGTTGTGTCTACATTAGCAACAATCATCTTCTACCGTTTCAGAATGAAGAAACAGGTTGGAGGAACATTAGAACCTAATGGAGCACCACAACATTAAAAAAAGTGAGCAGTTAGCGTTATTAAGTCTTAGTGATGTGACAATGACAGAAGGAGAAAGCAAGACACAGAATATTACCCCAATTATCACAGGTAAAGCAGCAGGAACAACGAAAGTATTTATTTACAATAGTGATAAGGAATCTGCAAGAACTATCACGATCAAGATTAAATAATCAAAAATAAATAAGTTATTAGGTTATTAGGAAAAGGACAGCGATCAATGTGATCAGCAGTCCTTTTCCTTCTTGTTGATATATGTTTAATATTTTCATATTATGCATTTCCAATAATTGAAAGGCAAAAAAAGAAATGCTATACTGATTTTAAAAGAATTAAAAATATATAAGGGGGACAAACTAGATGTCAATGCCAGAGAACATTGAGAATATAGAGGAATTAGTTAATACAATAAAAGGTCAGATCGCAGACAAAGAAAAAGAAATACAGGAGAATTTTACAAAACTTGGAGAAGTATATTATGTAAAATACGCAAAAGATCCAGATGGAGATTTTTCTGAACTATGTCAGGAAATTGAAAACCAGTATCAGGAGATCAATCAGATGGAACAACAGATTCTTGATCTGACATTAGAAGACCCAAAAATCTGTCCACAGTGCGGAACAAAGAACGCAAAAGACAGTCTGTTTTGTGGAGAATGTGGATGTAAATTACCAGAAGAAAAGGAAGAACAAGAAGAGAATATCTGTCCAAATTGCGGTGGTACGTTAAGAGAAGGAGATAGATTCTGTAGAAGCTGTGGTGCTAAAGTAGTAGTAGAAGAACAGGAAATACAGCCAGCACAACCAGAACCAAGACATTGCAAAAACTGCGGAGCACTTTTAGAAGAAGATGCGATATTCTGTATTTACTGTGGAACGAAAAATAATTAAGGAGGACAGAGATGTATTGCAAGAAGTGTGGAACCAAAAATAAAGATGATGCAAGATTCTGTGCAAACTGTGGAGAGAAACTGGTAATACCGCCACAGCAACAGGCAAAACAGCAGCCAGCACAACCCAAACAGCAGATCTACACAGAACCTCAAAATGAACCAAAACGATCATCAAAAAGCTGGATCATTGCTTTAGCATGCGTGATCGTTGTCGTTGTTGGAATATTTGGATTCCAATATTTAAAATCAGAAGACAAAAAAGAAGCTACAGCAACAACCGAGAACAAAACATCAGCAAAAACAACGGAAAAGAAAGCAACAGAAAATAACGCAGGAGAAGATGTAGCCGATGCCAAGGATAGCACAGAGAAATCACAAGTATTATCCTACACAGACAACGAAGACATGGATTTATCCGCATGCACAGACAGCGATGATTATCAGTATGTAAGCAGCGAGGACAACTCATTTGAATTCGCCTATCCAAAATACCTGTTTAACCGCAGTTATGTAAATAAAACAGGAAATCAATACACATTAGAATACGCAAACAGTGATAAAGCCGATGATTACGAGATCAAAGCAGTTATTTCATCACAAAAAGCAGGATCAGGAAATGCAGTAAAAAGCGTTCAGAAATTATACAAACAAAAGAAAAAATCCATAAAGAACGTCACATACGCATACCCACAAGGCGGCAAAACACCAAAACTATATCAAGGTAAATCAAGCATGATCGTCATGGGATATTTAGACAGCGACAAAACAAAATGTGAATATGTACTGCTCACAAGCGATGGAAAAAAAGACTACATGATGCAGATCAATTTCTTTGATTCAGATTATAAAGATGAATATAAAGAGATCAATTATGTAGTGGATTGTATGTATCGTGGATGCTCATTTACGAATTCTACATATCAGATGAGAACATTTGATCAGTTTAGGGAAGACGATATGGGAGTTAAGAAGTAAAAAATCTGTTTTGCGATTGTAGGCTTTCGTATATGTGACGGACATAAGATTAAAGGAACTTATGAACACCGATTTGATGAATATTCCACCAATAATTTCCGTCATCAACCACAAATTAAAATTTCTCCATCTGCTTCAATTCCGGCAACACAGTACAAAGCATCGTAACAAAGCAAAGCCCTCCACCGATCACATTAGAAACAGGCTCTGCCAAAAACACTCCAGAAGTTCCCATATGTAACACATAAGGCATAAAATAAGTCAAAGGAACAACAATAACCACCTTACGAAGCAATGAGAAAAAGATGGCATGTTTCTTCTTATTTAATGATTTAAACACCGTCTGTCCAATATACTGCAGATCCATAAAGATAAATGCAGCAAAATACTGATTCAATGCAGGAATGGAATCTTTCACAAGTGCAGCATCGGAGCTGAATACACGGATCAATGCACCAGGAGCTAAAATGATGACATTCCACATAATGGCTGTATAGCATAAAATCATAGAGCCTATAACGATCATTGCTTTCCGTACTCTGGCTGGGCGTCTGGCACCATAGTTGTAGCTTAGAATTGGCGAAGTCCCTTCGTTGATTGCATAAATCGGAGTTTCTACAAGCTGTCTGACACTGGATACGATGGTCATAACAGAAATGTAGATATCTCCGCCTGTGACGGAAAGTACATTGTTGCAGACAATACTTACCAGACTGTTTGTTAACTGCATGATGAAACCAGCAGTTCCAAGACTGATGATATTTTTGGCGTAACCGATACTCTCTGAAAATTCATGTTTCTTAAGAAAACGTACTTTTAATTCTGCTTTTTTTGTAAGAAAGAATAACACAAAAGAAGCAGACAGACATTGAGAGATCACAGTAGCGATCGGAGCACCTCGTACACCCAGTCCAAATACAAAAATAAACAATGGATCGAGCAGCAGATTGGCAACGGCACCGATCGCAACGGAAAGCATACCAGTTGTTGAATAACCCTGAGCATTAATAAACGGATTCATTCCAATCGCGATCATCGATGGCAGTGTACCGATCAGATAGATCATCATATAAGGAAGAGCATACACGAGAGCATCACGGGAAGCTCCGAATAATATTAAAAATGGGCGTGCAAAGAAAAGCCCGATCATCATCAATACGACAGCACTAAAACAAACCATGGTAAATGAAGTATTCATGATATGAACAGCTTGCTTATTTTTCTTTTGACCTCTACTGATAGAAAATAACGGAGCACCACCGCTTCCAAACAGGTTGGCGAAAGCAGTGATAATTACAACCAACGGAAAACAAAGTCCAACAGCACCAAGGGCAGCAGTTCCGACATGTGGGATTCGTGCGATATAGATACGATCGACGATGTTATATAATAAGTTTAAAATCTGAGCAACAAGCATAGGGAGTGCTGCCGCAAAGATATTCTTAGTGACTGATCCATTTTCAAAATCAATTCGTTTCATTTTTTTGATCATCTCTTTCTATTTCGTTATGATTTTAGTATAATACGACTTGATTTATACGTAAAATAAAGATCAAGGTAACTAAACACAGAGATTAGTTACCTTGATGAAAAGATTGATTATTTCATATTTTTATAAATGTCATAAATATCTTCGTTATCTTGCTGTAAATGTTCCTTTACGCAGTCATATAGTATTTGAATGCTTTCAGGGGTTTCCTCAAGTTCATCTGCAATTTGAATCAAATTTTTTGATTTTGTTTGATTCATGAGTTTCTCCTTTCATTGTATATTGAAATGCGGTTTACATCAAGTATTAATATAGAAAACTTGATGTAAAATCTAAGAAATGAAATATTTATAGAGAACAGATTGAGATGTGATCATAGAAAAATAGGAGATTCACATGTTCTGTAAAATATTTACATGGAATAAGTACAAACAGTATTAGCACAGATAGAAGCTAAGAAATATGATGCAGAACTTTTAGAATTAGGAGTAAGCAAAGAACATATCAGACACTATGGATTTGCATTTGAAGGGAAGATTTAATTTTTAAGTCATGAATGGCGGTTCTCCTTTTACAGGGAGTTCTAGCCCTGATTACATAGATACTTTCTTTTATTAGGAAAATCTGACGGAAAGGGGACTTGAAATTATGCTAACCATAACAGACTTAATCGCAGTGATTTCACTGTGTGCGACTTTTTATAGTCTTGGTTATGTGCATGGAAAGCATGATGCCAAGACAGAAAATTAACCGCCAAAAATTAATAATGATAAACTTTCCTTCGGCTCCGTAAAAAATAAATCGTAACAATTAAAGTCAACATCTCCGCCACAACAACTCCCATCCAGATTCCATTCAATCCAAGCACAAGTGGCAGCAGCATAATACACCCAATCTGAAACAACAAAGTTCGAAGGAACGCAATCATCCCAGAAACAACCCCATTATTCAAAGCTGTAAAGAACGAAGAAGCCCAGATATTAAATCCATTGATCAAAAACACAAATGCATACAACCGGAATCCATGTAACGTCATAGCAAACAGATCAGCATCATATCCAACAAAGATATTGATTAGCGGATGGGAAAAAAACTCAGAGATCAAAGTCAGACAAACCCCAGTTACAGCAATTAAAGACAAACTCTTCTTCAACATATTCTTCAATTCCGAATGATTTCCAGCCCCATAATTATAACTGGTGATCGGAGCGCTTCCCATAGAATAGCCAAGATATATCGCAGCAAAGATAAAGTTTGCATACATGATAACTCCATAAGCCGCAACACCATCCGCACCAGCAAGGCGCATTAACTGTGTATTATAAAGCATATTTACAATGGAAGAAGAAGCATTTGTCATAAATTCCGAAGAACCATTTAAACAGGTTTTTAATAAAATATCTTTTCTCCAGACAGGTTTCACAAGACGAAGACGGCTGCTGTTATTCTTTCGTGCAAAATAGATCAACGGTACAAGCCCGCCAACATACTCACCCATGGCAGTTGCAACCGCAGCCCCGGCAACACCATAATGCATAACTCCGATAAAGAGATAGTCAAACACAATATTGATCACGCCAGAGATCAAAGACATACGAAGACTATAAGAAGGTTTCTCAGCTGTAATAAAGAAGTTATAAAAGATCGTCTGCATCATAAACATTGGCTGTGATACAAACATAATACGTCCATAAGTAGACGCATATTCAAGCAGCTGTCCACGCGCCCCAAGTGCCATACAGATCTGCCTTATAAAAATAAATCCAAAGATAGACAGGATCGTAGCTCCGATCAAAGCAGTAAAGATCAGCATAGAAAAATATTCATTTGCTTTTTCTTTTTTACCTTCACCAAGCGTTTTTGCAACGATCGCACTTCCACCAGAACCGATCATAAATCCGATCGCCCCGACACCCATTGCAACAGGCAAGATCAGATTGACTGCGGCGAAAGCAGTTTTCCCAGCGAAATTGGAAATAAATAATCCATCAATGATACTATACATTGAAGTACAGATCATCATAATGATCGATGGAAATACAAAATGAATCAGACGTTTGTAAGTAAAATGATCCGATAACTGAATCTTCATGATAAACTAAATCTCCTTTTCCTCTAAGACATATTGTTTCATATTTTTCTTTAAAATCTGAACATATTTTCTCGTAAGAGAAAGCAGCTGTTCACACTCCGAAGGCTCCATAGATTCAAATGTAGCATTTTCCATATCAAAGACAGGACCGATATGTTTTTCAGAAAATTCTCGCCCAAACTCTGTAAAAAATAAGTGGATATCCCTTCCGACGCCGGCTTTACGGATCAAAACTCCTTTATCTTCTAATGATTTTACGGAAGAATTCACCGTTTGTTTTGAGATGGAGTAAAGTTTGCAGATATCTTTCTGAGAGCAACCATCTCCAAGTTCTAACAGACAATATAAAATGAGAAATGCGGAATCTGTAAGATGCATGGAAAGAGCAATTTCATGGTAGACATCATCGATCATCTTATAGAGAGAATCAAATTCTTTTAAGGTACGATTTTGTTTTGATTTCATAGTAATTTCCTTTCTTGAAATATAGTAATAATATATAGTCCGAAATCAGACTAGAAAATTATAATAATTATAGTCCGAAATCAGACTTGCGTCAATTGCTATTTCACGGAAAATCACTTTACGAGGTCAATTGAATCGGTTAAAATAAAGAGTCAGAGAATAATATATAACCTAAGAAGGAAGTTAGATCAAAGAAGGAAGTTACATATGAAATTTGCCTACGATATTCCAGATTCATTCTGGAGTTTATTTCGTTCGATGAACAGGGAACTTTACATGGAAGCTCTGCTAAAGATCAACGAAGAATATGAATATAACAATTATTATTTAAGTAAAGAAGTATGCCTTCAGGTACTAGAAGACTGGAACGAAAGCCAGCGGATCTGGTTATCGCCTGAAGAATTTGAATCAGAAACTGATGCAAGCCAGACACCGCCAAACAGGATCTTAAACTGGCTGATCAAAACTGGCTGGTTAAAGAGGATTGAGGATTTCTCAACATTAACGACCAATATCATTATTCCAGATTATGCAGCGGTATTTTTAACAGCATTTGAGGAACTGGTCAATCCATCAACAGATGACACAGAAATCTACATCCAGAATGTATACGCGACATTGTTTTCATTCTGGCATGATAAGAAGATGAACTTAGCCATGTTAAAAACAGCATTAGTTAACACAAAGAAATTAAATAAAGCCCTGCAGGATATGCTTCACAACATGGATCATTTCTTTGGCCGACTGTTAAAACAGAAATCATACGAAGAAGTTTTAGCAGAACATTTGGAAGGATATGTCGAAGAGATTGTCGAGAAGAAATACCATATTTTAAAGACAAATGATAACTTCTATCTATATAAAAACGACATCAAGAAATGTTTAAGAGAAATGCGAGAAGACATTCTATGGATGGAGCAGGTACAGAAGAAAGCAGACAAAGAAAAAGGTGAAGATGTCCTAAGCATCATCAATGCGATCGAGCGTGGATTTGATGATATTGAACATCGAATTTCCAACATGGATAAAGAACATTCCAAATATATCAGGGCAACGGTAACCCGTATGAATTACATGTTAAATGGAGAATCCGACACAAGAGGTCTGATGATCCAGTTATTAAAGACGATCGGTGATTCGAAGGACAGCGAGGAAAAGATTGAGAAAGTCGGTCAGAGCATGAACTTATCTCATTTCGAAGTGCTTTCAGAGAAGTCTTTATATAAGAAGAGAAAACGAAGAGACTTTGCAAGTCAGGTAGAGGAAGAACAGCAGCAGGAAGAATTATCAAGAGAAGATGTGCTAAGACTTAACAAGATTCATACGAGATTCAGTCAGGAAGAGATCGAAGATTTTGTGGAATCTTATATGGAAGATGACCATATGGAAGTGAAAGACATCGATATTACCGATGAAGAAGCGTTTGAGAAACTGATTCTTGCTTATGATTACAGCACAAGAAGAAACAGCAAATATAAAGTGATCGAGAGAGAAGATGAGTTGATCGATAATGGAAGTTATCGTTACCCGGCATTAACATTTGTAAGGAGGAAACCAAAATCATGATTCCATACTATGATGAATTAAATGATGAAGAAAAAGATGCGGTGACCAAAGTCATCCGTACTCTTTTGAGACAGACATTTATATTAGAAAGAAAATACGATAAAAAAAGTGGAAGACTTACATACAACAAAGAATTTAGGACAGTCGATCTGCATCAGGAGTTTTTAAGAGAATACTTTAAGATTTCAGGAATTACATTAAGAGAAAATCTGCATCTTGGAGTCTTTTATATTGAAGGTGAAACCGTGATCGGAGAAAAGATTTCCAGATTATCAACCATTTATCTTTTGATCTTAAAATTGTTGTACGATGAACATATGGCAGAGGCATCATCAAATACAAGTGTGTATACATCCTTAGGAGAAATCCATGAGAAGATCAACGATTTTCATTTAATGAACACACTTCCATCGATTACAGAGATGCGACGTTCCATTGCATTATTAAAGAGATATCAGATCATCGAACCTCTCGATGTGTTAGAAGAATTAAACGAAGAAACAAGAATGATGATCTATCCATGCGTGAATGTTGTGTTACTAGGCGATGATATCCGCAGATTGATCGAAAGTTTCAGCAAGGAGGGAATAGACAGTGAGTTCAGTGAAGACGAATCAGCCGTTTTTGGCACTATCGAAGATATGCCTGAATAACTGGCATTATATAGATCAGAAAGTATTAACATTTAATAACGGAATCAACTTTTTTACCGGACATTCCGGAAGTGGAAAATCAACTGTGATCGATGCGATGCAGATCGTGTTATATGCAAATACAGATGGCCGTGGATTCTTTAACAAAGCGGCAGCAGATGATTCCGACCGAAATCTGATCGAGTATTTAAGAGGAATGGTTGCGGTTGGGGAGAAAGACGAAGTTACTTATTTAAGAAATAAAAACTTCTCCACAACGATTGTGCTTGAGTTTATTCAGACAGAATCAGAGGAAAAAGAATGTTTAGGAGTCGTATTTGACGTAGATACAGCAAGAAATGATACATCCCGATTATTTTTCTGGCATAAAGGTGGTATTTTAGAAAATCATTATCGTACTGAAGAACATGCAATGACGATTTCTGAACTTCGCAAATATATGCAGAAGAATTTCAAAAAAGAAGATTTCTATTTTGGAACAAGTAACGAGAGATTCCGAAAACAGATGTATGATATTTATCTTGGCGGTCTTGATATGGAGAAATTCCCAAGATTGTTTAAACGTGCGATCCCATTTAAAATGAATATCAAACTCGAAGATTTTGTGAAAGAATATATTTGCATGGAGCAGGACATTCATATTGAAGACATGCAGGAAAGTGTCATGCAGTATGGAAGAATGCGCCAGAGGATCGAAGATACATTAAAAGAAGCAAAGAATTTAGAAGAAATCAAAGAAAGTTTTGATAAATTTAAGATCAAAAAAGAAGAACAGGATTACTGCCAGTACCGCATGAATAAACTGGATGTTTTAAAATTAAAATCAGACATTCATTTATTACAGAAAAAGATTGAAGATGGGGAAAAGGAATTAAAGACAGAGGAAGAAAATGAGACGGTCCTCGAGAAGAAATTGGAACAACTTTCCAAAGAATACGATGCATTGGTAGCACAGATCGCAGGAAGTGGATATGATCAGATCACAACGAGAAAGAAAGACGTTCAGGAATTATTAGGACAGCTAAATCATTCTGTACAGCGCTGGGAACAGACATCAAAAAGCTTAAAAAAATGGTGCGAGCTTGATATCACACCAAATCAGGCAATCTGGGATATTGAGAAATTTGAACAGGGAAATATCACAGAAGATGATTTGAATCGCTTGAAACATACATTGGATATCTTGAGAAAAGAAACCGAAGAAGAACGACAGGATAATACATCCACATTAAGAGCTTTAAAGAAACAGGAGAAATCCATTTCAGATGAGTTGAAAGAACTGAAAAAGGGTAACAAAGCATATCCAAAAGAAGTTCTCGATGCAAGATATGAATTACAGACGAAATTAAGTGAAAAACGAGGGAATTTTGTAAAAGTAAATGTACTTGCTGACCTTCTTGATATGAAAGATGAGACATGGCATAAAGCAGTCGAAGGTTATTTAGGATCCAATAAACTGACATTGATCGTGGAACCGAAATACGTTAAAGATGCCATGGAAATCTATCGTGATATGGATCAGAAGAAATACTGGAGGATTTCGATCGCAGATACGCAGAAGATTAACAAGCAGGATATCAAAGTTGAGGAAAATGCGTTATCAGAAGAAGTTCTTGCAGAAGAATCTTATGTGAAAAAGTTGATAGAATCATTAATGGGAAGAGTGATCAAATGTGAAACGATCGATGAGTTAAGAAAATGTCATACAGGTATCACACCAGATGGAATGTTATATAAGAACTTCCAGTTAAAACGATTAGATCCAAAGCAGTATACAAGAAACTCTTACATTGGAGATAATAGTTTACGCCACAGGATCAAAGAATTAGAAAAAGAAAAAGATAAGATCTTTGACAAGATAGATCCATTGGAAAAAGAAGTTTTAAGTGCAGACGTTATCTTAAAGTATGAATATCTTCCACAGCCAGCCGAAGAGTATCTAAAACAACAGGAAACACTGGAACGTGCGAAAAAACGTCAGGAAGAATATGAAGATTTAGAAAATCAGCTGACGAAATTAAGAGAAGGTGCCTTAAAAGGTCTGGAAGAGGAAAGAGACCAGAACAGGGCAACACAGGAAGATTGCAAACGAGAGATCAATGAGATGAAAGAAACGATCTGGGCAACACAGAATGCGTTAAAAGAATGCAGACAGCAGATCATTGATCAGAATGAAGCATTGATCCGTGCACAGAATGAATTACCAGCAAATGGAGAGTATGACCAGCAGTTTACACAGGAAATCGAGAAGACAGATACAGACGACTATGAACGTCTCAAAAAACGTGCAGCAAGAAAATACTATGATGCTGGAACGAAGAAGGAAGAAGAATATCGAAAACTTGTGGAAGTCAGAACGGCATATTTAAGAGAGTATCCAAACCGTACATTTTCAGCTATTGATGAGAACAATGATGCATATGATAAACTTTACAATGAATTGTCTTCTGATCATATGGAAATTTATCGTGAAAAAGCTGCAAAACAGGCAAAGACAGCGATGGAACATTTTAAAGATGACTTTGTCTATAAGATCCGAAGTGCAATCCGTGAAGCTTATCAGCGAAGAGATGAATTAAACCGTATGATCAGCGGTCTTGATTTTGGTAAAGATAAATATCAGTTTAAGATCACAAGAAATACAGGCGCTGACGGAAAATATTATCCAATGTTTATGGATGATTCCCTGAATATCGACCCATCTGTTTTAAATACAACAATGGATGACCAGATGAATCTTTTCTCTATGGAACATGAAAATAAATATGGAGAGTTGATGAATGAACTGATCGAAATCTTTATCCCGCCAGAAGGTGCAAGTGCCGAAGAATTAGAAAATGCAAAACATGATATGAAGAAATATTCTGACTATCGTACATATTTATCTTTTGATATGGAACAGATCGTCGATGGGGATGAAAAATTAACGATCGGATTAAGCAAGATGATCAAGAAAAACTCCGGTGGAGAAGGACAGAACCCATTATACGTTGCTCTTCTTGCAAGTTTTGCACAGACCTATGGAATTCATCTTTCACCAAAAGTACGCAGAAATCCAAGTATCCGACTGGTGGTCTTAGATGAAGCGTTTTCTAAGATGGATGCAGAGAAAGTTGCAAGCTGTATTGACCTGATAAGGAGTCTTGGATTCCAGGCGATCATCAGTGCGACAAACGATAAAATTCAAAATTATCTGGAAAATGTAGATAAAACTTTTGTATATGCAAATCCAAATAAGAAAAATATTTCCATTCAGGAATTTGAGAAATGTGAATTTGATAATTTAGTGACAGAAGAGTAGAGACAATCAAGGTACAAGGAGAAAAAGGATGAAAAAAAATTGCGATTAAAAACATTTCGTAAAAATATAATTCAATTGTTAATATTTCTAGGAATTTTTATTGTATTTGGTTTTGAGTATTGTAATTGATATAATCAATGAGAAAAAACAAGGCTAGTTGATTTAAGAATATGAAAAATAGGAGCAATGGATAAAAACGAAATTTATTGTTCCTATTTTGTGATACAATGAAAAAATAAGTATTATAATCAAAAAATGTATAAGGATGGGAGGAATAAAAAGTGGCATGTTTCAACAATGAACAATATCAAATATTGGCAAATGATTTAATTGGAGATATTTTTTATACATCAACATCTTATAGAGGAAAAATTTCCACTTTAAGACAGTATGCAGAGATAATTATTCGGAAAATTTTAGATATTAATCCAAAAGAAAAAATAATGTTGGGAGATAAAAAAATAAGAAAACATATAGAAACATTGCAAAATCATGAAGTAGTAGAAAATGCAGTCAAAAAATTAAAAGAGGAAGGAAACAAAACTACACATACTCAATATCGTGGTGAAGTTACAGATAAGGAATTTAATATAGCAATGGATGGTATATTTGATCTTTTATCATATTTGTTTATTAATTATTTTGAGAAATATGAATTTGGTACAAATACGGAAGTTATGTATTCGTTTTCTATTTTACCCCCAATAATACGATATAAAGTTCTAATATTTTTATATGGAAAATATCCAGAGAATAGGTGCATTATTGACAAATTGGTATTAGCAACATTAAAGGCCTGTGATGTTCAAACAGCAGAAAAATGGGTTGAAGATAATAAAGAGTCTTTAATGCTTATATCTGCATATTCTGAAAACTTTAATAATAACATAGAATTACAATATTTAATATCAAAAAAAGATGTAGAAATAAATATGTATCAGTTATGTAAGAAAAAAGTAAATCAAGTAGGAGAAATGATTAATCGTAGCGGTGTATTGTATTCTGATTTTGAAAGTGCACTACCACATTATAGAAAAAATGGAATAATTCAGGACAATACATTGGAAGCTCAAGAATTCAATGATATTATGGAGTTTATATATATGGGGCGTAAAGAACGAGAACGGTTGTGTTCTGCTTTGAATAATCCAATGCTAATACTAAATATAATTGAATGATGTTAATGTACAGAGTATATAATTTTTAAATATGAGACAACATAAATAAAATCAATAAAAGGGACAACTTTGCGCCACCGTGGCGCAAAGTGTCCCTTTTTAATTATGGGCTTTAGCCTGCTGAATGGGATGGAGTTTTTCGCGGCTCCGAAAAAAGGAATTCCATTCAGCATTAAACCACCCGCTATGCGGGTGCGCGTCGATTGTTATACAAAAAATCACCTTTCCGTTTACAATAGAGTTGTTCAGGCTGTATTGCAGAAAGGAAAGGTAATTTATGGCGAAGAAAGAATATTCACTCGCACATACGAAATGGATGTGCAAATATCATATCGTCTTCACACCAAAGTATAGACGAAAAGTAATTTACAATCAATATAAAGCGGATATTATTAAGCAGTTGTGTAGCTATAAAGGTGTCGAAATTATAGAAGGACATCTAATGCCAGATCATATACATATGCTGGTAAGTATTCCACCGAAGATTAGTGTATCTTCATTTATGGGATATTTAAAAGGAAAAAGTGCACTTATGATATTCGATAGACACGCAAATTTAAAGTATAGATTTGGAAATAGTCATTTCTGGGCAGAAGGATATTATGTAAGTACAGTAGGACTAAACGAGGCTACAATAAAAAATATATTCAAGAGCAAGAAAAACATGACATTGCAATGGATAAGTTAAGTGTAAAAGAATATGAAGACCCTTTTAAGGGTTAATGCCAAGTAGTAACAATACCCTTTAAGGGGTAGCGACGAGTCAAGAGCAATATGGCTTGACCGGAGCTGTGGGAAGGCTGTGTAAACAGAATTCCCACAGTCTAAAGAGAAAGCCAGCGCCTTGAGACGCTGGCCTAGTAGTCATAAGGGCTTATAGCCCTAGAGCAAACCACCCGTTGGACGGGTGGTCCTGATTACCAATATTTTTTAATATAATCAAGAGCTGTTTCCTGTGATAAAGAAAATTTATCCATGATAAGCTTAAGGGCAGCTTCTTGATCTGGATTAAATAATTTACAAGTTTGAATAATTCCTTTTACTTCGCCCTCTTGCAGACCTTCCTGCACGCCCTCTTTTTTTAGTTCTTCTAAAGCGGTACACATATTAATCGCCCCTTTCTTCTCATTCTCTAAAGCGTGATCAATAAGTTCCTGGGATTCTGTAATTGCTCCAACTACCAGTGCAAGTTCTGGAGAAATTGGTTGATTTTTGTATAAGTTGTTGATCTTTTCATAATCACGATTATAAATAGAACTGCTAAGATCAAATACAGTATTTATATCGGAGTTATGAAAATGTAAATCGTTACAAGATCGCATTTGGATAAGATTAAACTTATAATCAGAAAAAATAAATTTTAACTTATCAGGAATATCTAACATATCAACTAATGAAAGTGGACCATCCCACTCCTTTTCGCCATAGTATATGCAAAGTGTTACCATTCCATGCAGACGATCTGTTTTTCTGAATTTTGATAAAAATTCATCCGTAGAAGCAAAGTTTCTTTCTTTTTTATTCTTAGCTACAATCTCATTATACTCCTATTGATAAGAAAATGCATCCCCTATCATATGACGTAATGGCATTGCATAATGAATATGAGATTGATTTTCAAGACCTAGAATCATAAAGTCGATTCCATAAGCTGTCTTTTTTACTACATCTAATATTTTTTGGACAGTTTCAACATGACCATTGAATTTTAACATGGAAGAAACATCAGTATCTACTTCTGTTAGATCATCAGGTTTTAATATTTCTTTGCCATTAAATAAGAAAGTATTAAAAAGATCAGCAAATCGGTCATTGTTTTTCCAAAAATTTTTTAATATAGTATCTTGTTTGATTTTATTTAACTTAGCCGTAGTCAGTACCTCCATTTCGAACATCTGTTTATGATATATAGCCAATATAACACAGATAAAGAGAAAAATAAAACAAAAAATGGAAGAATTAATTTCTTTAAAAAATACGTTGAAAAACCGAACATATAGGTAAATCAGATCGAGATATATGTAGAAGGGAAAAATTCCCTTAATGGTACATTGATAACTAAATATAATCCTACAAGACGTGTAAGACAACAAAGCCCTTCAATGGATACGCCATGATGATGAATTATTCATTTGATGTACTTTGTGCCACGGTGGCGTAAAGTTGAAGAAGATAAATCGGAGCGGATAAATATCTGATTGTAAAAAGAAAATGGAAAATCTTTGGCGAAGATGTTGCCTTTAAATAATGATACTTCTGATACAGATCAGTCCATAGAGATGGTGAGATTCCAATGCGGTCCTGGTTCCAGGGATGCTTGTAGGATTAATATTTTATTTAATAGGAAGGAATTGATTTATGGAAGAAGATGAAATATTAAAATATAGCATGCAAATAGCTATGTTAAAACAATTATTAAGAAAAGAATTAATTAATGAAAAGGAGTATGAAAAGATAAAAAAGAAATTAATGGAAGAGTATAAAATTGTGTCAGATTTAGTTATTTGACGTGAAAAATTGTGTTCGTTAAAATGTGTAGCATTATAATATGTCAAAGGATAAAAAATGGAAATCAAATTTATAAAAGGAAATAAAGTAGCTTTAGGAGCTTTTCGTAAAACAGTTCGTAAATTGAGAGTTGCCGCATATTGTAGAGTTAGCACAGACAGTGAAGATCAAATCAAAAGTTATAATTCTATGATAAAGTACTATACAGATTTAATTGAAAAAAATGATGAGTGGGAATTTGTTGGGATTTATGCGGATAAAGCAATCACAGGAACGAATGTAAAAAAAAGAAATGATTTTAAAAGATTAATAGAAGATTGTACAAATGGCGAAATCGATATGATTATAACGAAAAGTATACCAAGATTTGCAAGAAATACATTAGACACATTGAAATATGTCAGAATGTTAAAAGAAATGAACGTGGCAGTTTATTTTGAAGTTGAAAAAATTAATACGTTAAAAGACGGCGAATTTTTGACAACAATTTTAAGTTCTGTAGCACAACAAGAAGTAGAAAATACCTCTGCATATGTGAAAAAAGGACTTAAGATGAAAATGAAAAGAGGTGAAATGGTAGGATCCCATCGTTGTTTTGGATATGAGGTTGATAAAGAAACAAGGCAGCTAAAAATTGTAGAAGAAGAAGCAACAGCGGTAAGGTATATTTTCAATAGATATTTAGAAGGGGCAGGAGGAAGAGTGATCGCTAATGAACTAAATAAAAAAGGAATTTTTACGATAAACAATGTTGAATGGTCAGCACCAACCGTTCTAGGTATCATAAAAAATGAGAAATATAAAGGGGACATGTTGCAAGGGAAGACTTTTACGATTGATCCTATTTCAAAACGAAGATTACATAATAATGGAGAGGAAGATAAATATTATGTAATAGACCATCATGAACCGATTGTTTCAAAAGAAATTTTTGATAAAGCACAGAAATTACGTAAGGCTAAAAGTACAAAGAAACTTGCTAATGGAACAGATCAAGTTGTAATCAATAGAAGATATGCATTTAGTTCTATGCTAAAATGTGGTTATTGCGGAAAAAATTTAGTAAGAAAGCAATGGCACAGTAATTCAAAATATTCTAAAGCAGTATGGTATTGTTCAGAACCATGTAGGAAGGGAGTGAAATATTGTCCAAATGCAAAAGCAATTTCTGAAAGTGTTTTAGAAGAAGCTTTTGTAGAATCTTATAATAGGTTATGTGATAATAAGCAAGATGTCTTAGAAGATTTATTAGCAAAAATAAAAACAATTTTAAATAAAAATAAAGGAATAATACTTGCAGAAGATGTATTGAATCAATTCAAAAGATTAAGGTGCGAAGAAATAAATTATTAAATGAATATTTGAATGGAACAATATCCCAAGATATTTATGAAGAAAATGAAAGATTATTAAAAACTACTTTATTAAATAAAAAGAATGAGTTAAAATATCTTAAGAAACAATTAGATGAAAAAGATAATATTTCTAACAGAATTAGTGAATTTAGAAAGAATATAATGAACAATCCGATTCTGGAAGAATTTGATAGAGTTGTTTTTGAAAGTATAGTTGAAAAAGCCATTGTAGGTGGTTTTGATGAAAATGGTAATAAAGATCCATATAAGATTACTTTTATATATAAAACAGGAATACAGGATGAAATAAAAGAAGCTAAAAAAAAATTTGTAGCTAAAGCATATGAACAAAAGGAAAAAGATACAGAAATGTATTCTTTTAGTAGTAACGACCAGAACAATATGTGTACAAATGATAATGGCAACATCGATAGGAACATCCATGGGAACCATTGCAGCAATGGCACCAATCGCGATCAATGTGGCACAGGGAGCACACTTAAATGTTGCGATCGTTGGAGCAGCAGTGATCGGAGGTTCTTATTTTGGAGAT
>ERZ779725.717-NODE-717-length-20355-cov-3.174532_pt1 | contig 20355 bp, 18 predicted proteins | sample MGYA00511890_ERZ779725 | MGnify/ENA primary metagenome ERZ779725 (study PRJEB29588, sample SAMEA2148549) | human gut metagenome | biome: human gut; feature: human-associated habitat; material: faeces | place: Denmark | collected 2008/2010 ...
GGCACTTGTTTTAAAATCTATGGCTCGTATTTTTCGACATTCGGGGACTCTTGATTTTCAGAACGTTATATTTTCAAAAAAATCCCTCTTCCGAAAATTCGGAATACCGTTACTTTTTCTGCGTTTTCGTCTTTTTGCAGAAAAACATGAAAGCCGGCAATTAAAATTCTATTGTTTCATTCCGGGGAACAGACGCGCTATATATTTTCCTATAATATCGAACTCGATATTTACCACACAGCCCACCTTGAGTTTGCCAAGGTTTGTAATTTCCGAGGTGTAATTATCGAAACCTTAAACGAATTGTCTTTCACGTCGTATGCCGTAAGGCTCACGCCGTTCACGGTTACAGAACCTTTCTCGACCACGGCATATCCCTTGGGCAGGTCGTCGCTATCGCCTTCATACGAAAAAGTAAGCACCGTGCTTCCCTGGGCATTCTCTATGGCAACGCATTCAGCCGTGCGGTCCACATGCCCCTGCACAATGTGTCCGTCAAGCCGCGAACCCGCAATCATGGAACGCTCCAAATTCACATAATCTCCCTCTCTGAGCAATCCGAGATTGGTGCGTTTCAATGTTTCGTCCATTGCCGTAACGGTATAAGAGTCTTCCGTGATTCCGTCAACGGTAAGACAGGTGCCGTTGTGGGCTATGCTTTGGTCAATCTTCAACTCCCAACCTTCGGGACGCTTAAAGGTGAATGTGATGTTCTTTCCTGTTCTTTGCTCACCGAGCATAGGGGTCATAGTCTCTACAATTCCTGAAAACATGGCGGTAAATTCTCTGTTTTTTGTTAAATATTTCGTCTGCAAAATTAGTTGTTTGGTCGGTTTGCACAATGATTTGGTCGATTATTTTAGGGAAAGAGAATTTACGGTTGCGCATAAAAGCCTTTTAATCAATATTTTTGCAGCAAACCAAACAACTATCAACAAAACAACGATGAACAGACTTTTGAAAACATTATTCATTATGTTTCTGCCAATGCTCGCAGGCACGGCAATCTCTGCACAGGACACAAAAGTATGGTCTCTGCAAGAATGCCTGAACTATGCCACGGAAAACAACATCTCCGTGAAAAAGAGCAAAGTCAATGAAGCATCAGCCGCCACCGATTTAAGTCAGGCAAAAGCCGCATTGCTTCCGAGCCTTTCGGCAAGTATGACACAATCTGTCAATTATCGTCCGTTTCAGGAAACGGCAGGCAATTTCGTGAACGGTTCCATAACCTCGAGCAGCAGCAACAAAGCCACCGAAAGCGGCAGCTACGGCATAAATGCACGCTGGAACGTGTGGAACGGAGGCATAAACCAAAACACAATAAAGGCACGCAAATCAGACCTTGCCGTGGCAAAACTCCAGACACAGGTTGAAGCCAACACCATACAGGAACAGATAATGCAATATTACGTTCAGATACTCTATTCCAAGGAAGCGGTGAAAGTGAACAAGAACATATATTCCAAAGACTCGCTTACCTACGTTCGCGGAGAGGAAATGCTGAAACACGGAAAGATGAGCCGCAGCGAAGTGAAGCAACTCGAAGCTGCCAAAAACGAATCGCAATACAATGTGGTCAATTCCCAAACAGTGGTAGACCAATATCTTTTGGAACTTCGCCAACTTCTGGAACTGCAACCGGGAAGCAGTATGGATATTTCCACCGTTAGCATTGACAACAACGCAGCCCTTGCCAACATTCCGGCAAAACTTGAAGTCTACAACGAAGCACTTCAAAACCGTCCCGAAATACTTATGGGCAAAGAGAGCATAAACGCTTCGGATTTGCAACTGAAAATAGCCAAAGCAGGCTACATGCCCACCGTAAGTCTGACAGCAGGAATAGGAGATAACCACATGACCGGAACACAAAACAACTTCGGAAACCAGATGAAGTACAACCTGACGGGAAGCGTGGGAGTAACACTCAGCATTCCCATACTTGACAATCGCGAAGCCAAAAGTGCTGTGGAAAAAGCCAAATACAGTCGCACAACAGCAGAACTTGACCTGCAGGACAAGCAAAAACAGCTTTACAGTTCCATTGAACGTTACTGGCAAAACGCCACTAGCAACCGCCAGAGGTATATTGCCGCACAAAGCAACGTGAACAGTCAGGAAGAAAACTATAATTCCATTGCCGAACAGTTTAAGGTGGGACTCAAGAACGTGGTGGAACTCACCACAGCCCGTACAAGTTTGTTGCAGGCCGAACAGGAAATGCTCGAAAGCAAATACACCACTGTTTTGAACACACAACTTCTGAAATTCTACAGCGGCGAAAACATCAACATCTGAGAATAAATAAAAACATAAAGAATATCATGACTAAGAAAACGAAAATCAAAATCACGGCAATAGTGGCAGGGGGGGGCAGTGGCTGTAATTGCCGTAATAGCCATCGTAAATCTCGCTTCAGGGAAAAACAAAGGCGAACTCAACATCATTTACGAAACATCGAAAGTGGAACCTGCCACAATCAGCACCACCGTTACGGCAACCGGCACAATAGAACCGGTAAACGAAGTAGAAGTCGGCACACAGGTGAGCGGCATTATCAGCAAGATTTATGTGGATTATAACAGTATTGTGAAAAAAGGACAGGTTATTGCCGAACTTGACCGCACAAATCTCGAAAGCGAACTGACAAGCGCAAAAGCAAACCTCACCAGCGCAAAAAGCGAACTCAACTATCAGACAACAAATCTGAAAAGAGTAAAAGAACTCCACAAAAAAGGATTCGTAAGCGACGATGAATACGACACGGCTCTGCTTAATTACAACAAAGCCCTTGAAAGTTATAAGGGACAACAACAAACCGTGAGCCGTGCACAGACAAATCTCGGCTATGCAACCATTACTTCGCCAATAGACGGTGTGGTTTTGAGCAAAGACATAGAAGAAGGACAAACAGTAGCCTCAAGTTTCAGCACACCTACGCTTTTCACCATTGCTCATGACCTTACAGACATGCGCGTAATAGCAGACGTGGACGAAGCCGACATAGGTGAGGTGCGCGAAGGGCAAAGAGTAACATTCACTGTCGATACTTATCCCGACGATACCTTTGAAGGAACAGTTACTCAGGTACGTCAGCAAGGCGAAGAGGAAAGCAATGTCGTTACCTACGAAGTCGTTATTTCCGCACCCAACAAAGATTTGAAACTAAAGCCGAAACTTACGGCAAACGTCAATATCTACACAAAAGAAGTGAACAATGTTCTAAGCGTTCCCTCAAAAGCCCTGCATTTTACCCCTACAAAAGAAACGACAAACAGAGGCGAGAAAATAAAAGACTGCAACGGTGCGAACAAAGTATGGACCAAAGAAGGCAACGTGCTTAAAGCATATTCCGTGAAAGTAGGAATGACCAACGGAATACGTACTCAGATTTTAAGCGGAGTGAAACAAGGAGCCGTAGTAATTACCGGTTCGAAAGCACAGGCAGAAATGAACGAAGAAGCAGACAATGCTAACGGAGACGGAGAAAGAAGTCCGTTCGCTCCAGGTCCGAGAGGCAAAAACAACAAGAAAGGTAAATAAGACCATGGACTATTCAAACAACAGGGTCGTAATAGAATTGCGCAATGTGAAACGCGAATTTCTCGTAGGCGAAGAAATCGTCCACGCCCTGCGGGGAGTATCGTTCAAAATTCATGAGGGGGAATTTGTTACCATAATGGGTACATCCGGTTCGGGAAAGTCCACTCTGCTTAACCAGCTTGGATGTCTCGACACCCCTTCAAGCGGTGAATATCTTCTCGATGGAGTTCCCGTAAGACAAATGAGCCGCAACCAACGCGCCATACTGCGAAACCGTAAAATAGGATTCGTATTTCAAAACTACAACCTTCTGCCGAAAACAACTTCGGTGGAAAATGTAGAACTGCCATTGATGTACAATCCGGCTATAAGTGCAAAAGAAAGATTTGACCGCTCCGTGAAAGCGTTGCAACGTGTGGGGCTTGGTGACAGGCTTTACCACAAAAGCAACCAAATGTCGGGCGGACAAATGCAAAGGGTTGCCATTGCCAGAGCATTGGTAAACAATCCTTCGGTTTTACTTGCCGATGAAGCCACGGGAAACCTTGACACCCGAACTTCATTTGAAATTCTTACTTTGTTTCAAGAGCTGCATTCCGAAGGCATGACAATAATTTTCGTAACCCACAATCCTGAAATTGCCTCATATAGCAGTCGGACCATTACTCTTCGCGACGGGCTTATTCGTTCCGACAAGCTGAACGACAATATTCTCTCCGCCGCAGAAACACTGAATACATTGCCTGTACCTAAAGACGAATAAGACATGAATGTTCAAAATCTTTTTCAAATAGCATTCCGCGCAATTGCCGCCAACAAATTGCGCTCTTTTCTTACAATGCTGGGAATTATAATCGGTGTGGCATCGGTTATAACAATGCTTGCTATCGGACAAGGCTCAAAAAAGAGCATACAAAAGCAAATTTCCGAAATGGGTTCCAATATGATTATGATTCGTCCCGGACAGGACAACGGACCCGGCGGTGTGCGACAGGATGCAAGCGAAATGCAATCGCTGAAGTTGAAAGACTTTCAATATCTCGTTGACAATGCCAAATATCTTGCAGCCATAAGTCCAAGCGTCAACAGCTCGGGACAATTCATATACGGCAACAACAATACTCCGTCTACGGTTTACGGCATAAACAACGATTATCTGACCATTCGTCAACTGACAATAGAAGAAGGAGACAAATTTACCGATGACGATATAAAGACCAGTGCCAAAGTCTGTATTATTGGGAAAACCGTAAAGGATAACCTTTTCCCTGGCGGAAGCGATCCCGTTGGAAGAGTAATAAGATTCAACTCAATACCAATGAAAGTAATCGGAGTTTTGAAATCAAAAGGATACAACTCTTTCGGAATGGACCAGGACGATGTAGTACTTGCCCCCTACACCACTATTATGAAACGAGTTTTGGCCGTTACATATCTTCAGGGAATAAATGCTTCGGCGCTTACCGAAGACATCACAGACGAAGCCATTGAAGATATTTCAAATCTGTTGCGTGAAAGCCATAAAATAAAGAAAGGCGAAGACGGAACATACGATGATGATTTTACAATCCGCTCCCAAAAAGAACTTTCCACAATGATGAATTCTACGAGCGACCTCATGACCACTTTGCTTTTGGTTGTGGCGTGTATTTCTTTGATTGTTGGCGGTATTGGCATTATGAATATTATGTACGTATCAGTTACCGAGCGCACAAGAGAGATTGGTCTGCGTATGTCGGTAGGGGCACGCGGTATTGATATTCTTAACCAGTTTCTCATAGAAGCAGTATTGCTTAGCGTTACAGGCGGCCTGATAGGAGTTATATTCGGAATCCTCGCATCGTTTGGCGTGAATATGTTTGCAAAATGGCCAATCGTCATACAACCATGGAGCGTACTCATCAGTTTCATCGTATGTTCGGCAACCGGAATATTCTTCGGTTGGTATCCTGCAAAGAAAGCCGCAGGAATGGATCCTATAGAAGCCATCAGATACGAATAAAGATTTCTTGCTAAATTTGCACGGAATGGAACAAACAAATTTTGACATGAAGACAAGCAATAGCCGGCACGGCAGTTCATACACAGTAGAAGTGTTCATGCACGTGCTGGCATGGCTCTTCGTGTTTGCTTCCCCATTGATATTTAATCATGGTCAAACACATATATACTTCAAAGACTATGTGCGCGGTTGCTTCATGCCATTGATGATGTTTGTAGTGTTCTATACAAATTATTTTGTGCTTGTTCCCAAACTGTTCATGCACAACCGCCGTCAGTTGTTTTTTGTTGTGGAAGTGATTCTGATTGCTGCCACAGTGATTTGCATTCAGGAAGTTTTCGCCAATTTCATGCCTGCTCCTAACTTAAAGCCTCATGAACTCAAGAAAGTACCCGCACACTGGCTTTTTGTTACAAGAGACATAGTGGCAATGTCTATCGTGGCAATTTTCGGATTTGCTACGAGATTGAGTCGTAGTTGGCATAAAGCTGAAAACGCAAGAAGAGAGGCAGAACTCGGAAAGAGGAATGCAGAACTGAAAAACCTTCGCAATCAAATAAGTCCTCACTTCCTGCTGAACACACTCAACAATATATACGCATTGACAATGTTTGACACAGAAAAAGCCCAAAAAGCTATACAAGAACTGTCAAGATTGCTGCGTTATCTTTTGTATGACAACCAATCACAACTTATACCGCTATCAAAAGAAGTGGATTTCTTAAAATCATACATCAACCTCATGCGCATGCGCACGGCTGCGAACGTGGAAATCAACGTAAAAATAGATGGTGATATAAACGAAAGACAGAAAATCGCCCCATTGCTTTTTATGTCGCTTGTAGAAAACGCTTTCAAACACGGAATAAATGCTTCGGAAAAGAGTTTCATTAATATTTCTCTTAGTTCTACTTCCGACGGTGTGGTGGACTTTTTCTGTGAGAATTCAAACTTCCCCAAAAATACAAAGGAACTAAGTCCCGGAGGTATAGGATTGCCCAATCTCGCACAACGACTTGAAAGTATCTATCCGCAACATTATCATTGGCAGAAAGGTACAAGCGAAGACGGGAAGAAATATATTTCTCACCTTGTGATTCAAACACAAAATGACAATGAACATAACATGCGCCATAATTGACGACGAGCCGCTCGCGCTTGAACTCTTGGAAAACTATGTGAGTCGTGTGCCATTTCTAAAGCTCACAGGTAAATACACGAGTGCCATAGAAGCACTGGCGAGAATTAAAGAAGACGGAACACAACTTTTATTTCTTGACATACAAATGCCAGACCTCAACGGATTGGAATTCTCTCGAATAATAGACAGTTCCACGAAAGTTGTGTTCACAACTGCGTTCAGCGAATACGCAATTGAAAGTTACCGTTCGCAGGCACTCGACTATCTGTTGAAACCTATAAACTTCACAGACTTTATGAATGCAGCCAACAAGGCTTTGAAATGGTTTGAACTTCAAAAGAAAGCAGAAAGTGCCCAGAAGCATGAAGAAAGCGATAAAATATATGTGCGCAGCGAACACAAACTAATAGCCGTGGCACTTGACGAAATTATTTATATAGAAGCTCTGAAAGATTATGTGATGATATATATTGTCGGGCGCAAAACACCTATTTATACAATTACAACGATGCAGTCGCTCGCACAAACACTTCCTGCCGACAGGTTCATGCGAATACATCGCTCACATATTATTGCACTCGACAAAATTTCTGTGCTTGAAGGCGACACAGTTATTGTAGGAAATAAGCACCTTAGCGTTTCACGTCCTTATCGCCCCGCACTACTTGAATATCTTGGGGAAAAAACCGTGAAGTAAAAACCCACTTTAACAAACAATATCAGACATATTGCCCGAAAAAGTCGCTATCTTTGCCTTTGCAACAGAAAACTTGGAAATCATGCCTAAGACTTTTCTTACAGACAATGAACGCACGCAGATATTGACACTTGTCAGGAAGTTTGTAAAAATTTCTCCGCAAACTGTTTCTCATTTCGGATTTCGCAGAATACGTAACTATATTACGGAAGCTCTGAAGAATCAAAATGTTCAACGGGATGTTTTTGGCTTTAGTCCAATAGTAACAGCTCTTGAAACGGCGATTATTCTTGGCGATGAAATGAGACTTGACGGTACAACCATGATTGGCTGTCTGCTTGCTCCGTTTTTTGAAGCCGATGAAACAGCAAACGAAGATATTGAAAAGGAATTCGGAAACGATATTTCAAGCATTGTTGCAGGACTGAAAAGAGTTAAAGGACTATATGAAAAAACTCCTGCCGTAGAAACAGAAAACTTTCGCAACCTGCTTGTGAGCTTTGCCGAAGACATGAGGGTTGTACTTATAATGACAGCAGACAGACTTGCTGCAATGCGCCGCCTACGCGATGTAGAAGATAAAGAAGCGCGAAACAGAGTTGCAAGAGAAGCAGAATTCCTTTATGCTCCCATTGCTCATAAACTTGGACTGTACAAGATAAAGAGCGAACTTGAAGACCTTGCAGTAAAATATCTTGAACACGACGCATATTATCTTATACGTGAAAAGTTGAACGCCACAAAAAGTGCACGCGATGCTTATATTGCAGACTTTATACGTCCTATTTCTGAAAAGCTCACTCAGGCAGGACTAAAATTCCATATCAAAGGGCGCACAAAAAGCATTCACTCCATATGGCAAAAAATGAAACGCCAACGCTGTGGCTTCGAAGGCGTGTATGATTTGTTTGCCATTAGGATTATTATAGACTGTCCGACAGAAAAGGAAAAACAAGAATGTTGGCAGGTTTATAGTATTATTACCGATATGTATCAACCTAATCCAAAACGACTGCGCGATTGGTTGAGCGTGCCCAAAAGCAATGGTTACGAAAGTTTGCACATCACAGTTCTCGGACCTCAAAACAAATGGGTGGAAGTACAAATACGTACAGAACGTATGGACACTGTAGCAGAATACGGACTTGCCGCCCATTGGAGATATAAAGGCATAAAAAGCGGAGAAAGCGGAATTGACGAATGGATAGGAGAAATTCGCTCTATTCTTGAAACCGGCGATGATGTACATATTATAAACCAATTCAAACGAGACCTTAAAGACGAAGAAATCTACGTGTTCACTCCTAAAGGCGATCTATATAAATTGCCTGCAGGAGCAACAGTACTTGATTTTGCTTATAGAATTCATACTAATATAGGTAGTCGTTGTGTTGGAGCAACCATAGCAGGGAAGAATTTTCCGCTACGCCACAAACTTTCGAGCGGAGACCAGGTTGAGATTAAATTATCAAATTCTCAAACTCCCAATAGCGATTGGCTTAATTACGCCGTTACTGCAAGAGCAAAAAGCAAGATACGTCAGGCTCTTCACGAGAAAGCAATTAAAGAAGGACAGTTTGCACGTGAAGCTTTTGAGCGCAAACTTAAAAACCACGATATTCCTTGGGAAGAAGGAATATTAAGTCATCTTGCGAAGAAATTCGGATATAAAGAGCAAAGCGAATTCTTCAAAGCCATGGCAGCAGGCACAGTACAACTCAATGATGCTGCCGAACAATACGAGCGGATGTATGATAACGAACACGGAGTACCTGATCATAACCAAACGGTAAGTGCAAATGAGTTCAACTATAATCTACAAGAAAAAAGCAATGGCGATAACAATTCTTCCGACGTTCTTGTTATAGACAGTAACCTCAAAGGTATTGACTATACCCTTGCCAAATGTTGTCATCCTATATACGGCGACGACGTTTTCGGCTTCGTTACTTCGGGCGGAGGTATCAAAATCCACCGTTCCGGTTGTCCTAACGCCAAAACCTTACGCGAACGCTACGGCTACCGAATTGTTAAAGCTCGTTGGGCAGGAAAAGGTGGAGAGAAATATATTATCACCCTAAAAGTTGTGGGCAATGACGATATAGGAATAGTCAACAATATGACATCTATAATTGATAAAGAGCAGGACATTCTTCTACGGTCTATAAGAATAGACACGGCAGACGGGTTGTTCTCGGGAATTCTCACTATATCCACCGGAAGCACGCGCAATGTTGATATTTTGATAAGGAAACTCGGCACTGTACACGGTGTAAAGAGCGTTACAAGAATTTGAAACGATATGCGTTTTTGCTCATTTTTCTTGTTGTCGCGGTTGTTTGCCGAACGACAATAGTAAATGCGCAAACCATGACGTATGCAAACCGCATTAATTGTGATTCGGTTCTCAACAAAGTCTTTTCATACGTTGCCAAAAACAATCTTCATGTCGGACATACAGAATGTCTTGTATATTCAAAGTTCCATATTAATACCGACATACGCAACCTTTTGTTTCGTATAGTTCCCAACAGCATACATATAGATAAAGGTCAAAACAAATATTTCGGAGAATGCCTCACAAAAACGGAATATTCCGATTTTGGCGTTTTGAGTCATAAAGTCATTGCATTCCATTCCACATTGCGCAAGATGAAAGAACTTCGCGATGTATATATGATCAACATGAATGCGCAGGTATATGCCCCTTATCTTATAGGCAATCGAATTCTTTCTCCGTTTAATAAGATAAACAGGAATCACTACCAATACGAAGCCGATTCCGTTATTGAAAAAAACAATACTATTATGATGTGGATTTCGATATTCCCACGGCACAATACACCTCATCTTATAACCGGACGTGCTTTGATTGACGCAACATCAGGGAGAATTGATTCCATTTGCTTCAAAACCGTTTACGACCATCTTCTTCACTGCAACATCGCCTTTAAGTTTGGCAGCACAGGCATCACATCGCTTTTGCCGCAAAACGCTAACCTTGACATGAGTTACAAATTAGCAGGAAACCAAATTGATTTGAGCATAAATTCTCTCTGTACATATACCCAAACAGACAGTACACACTATGCTGATTCTTTACATAAATCTCACGGTAAAGACAAGTACGACATCACCAAACTTGGCTTTTACAAAACCGATACGTCATCCATAGTTCGTTCACCAAATCATTTTGATTCTCTCCGTCCTACTCCTTTGACAACATGGGAGGACTCTGTGTTATCACACAAGAAAGGAATTTCCGTAAAAAAGAAATCGCTGCCGGCTTCTTATATAAACTCTCTCGAAGACATTTTCCTCGACCGCCATAGTATAAACCTTTTCAATACCCATGCTCAACTTACATTTCCGGAACTTCTTTCACCTTCAATGTTCCAATGGTCGGGCAAGCGGGGAATATCAATTCAAAAAAGACTTTGGTTCACACTCAACACTTCAAACGGCATCTCAATAAGCCTCAAACCTCGAATCGGTTACAATTTCCGTCAAAAGCAATTATATTGGACAGCCCCACTAAACCTGCATCTTTTTCCCAAGACCAATGGAGGATTTGAAATAACGGCAGGAAACGGGAACCACATATACAGTAGTCTACAGGCAAAAGAAGTGAGAGAGCAAATGAAAAAATTCAGCAATTACGACTCACTTCTCCATGTGTTCAACCAGTACAACTTCAATTACTATAACGATTTTTATACACGCGGACTTTTTTATTTTTCACCTCTGTGCGGAATGACTCTCAAAGCCGGTACAGTTTTTCACCAAAGAAACCAACTAAATTGGAATCAAGAGGCTTCCCTCCATGGAATGAAACGTTACTACAAGAGTTTCGCCCCACATATAGAAATGCAATATACTCCAGGAGTTTATTATTACAAAGACAAATACGAAAAAGTTCCACTCAATTCCAACAATCCTACGTTTCGTGGTTCATACGAACGAGGCGTAAAATGGTTTGGTTGCAACAATCGCTACGAACGCATGGAATTTGATTGTTCCTACCGCATTGACATTAATAAAGTACGGTCTTTGTTCCTGCGCGGTGGCTGCGGTTTTTTCACAAACAGGGAAGAAATGTTTTTTATTGACTACGACAATTTCAGCTTTCGCAATATGCCGGCAGGTTGGGACGATGATATGACCGGAGAATTTCACTTGCTTGACCGCAGGTTCTATAACGAATCAAACTATTACGCCATGCTTAGTGCTTCATATGATGTTCCGTTTTTAATTTTCGGCAAACTGCCGCTCATATCCCGCGCAATAGACAGGGAACGCATTTATCTGAATGCCGTTTGCCTCCATGCATTGAATCCTTACATAGAATGCGGATACGGAGTGTCCACAACGTTTTTTGACGGTGCGCTGTTCGTAGGAGCAGGAAACGGAACAGGGTTTGAATTGGGAGCAAAAATATCCTTGAGATTCTTTGACAACTGGTAAATTCACGACAGCTTTGGCATTTCAATGCGAAACACAGTGCCTTTGCCTATTTCGGAAGACAATACATAAATTTTCCCGTGGTGGTATTCCTCTATTATGCGTTTTGCGAGCGAAAGTCCGAGTCCCCACCCTCTTTTCTTTGTTGTATATCCCGGCATAAACACGGAATTGAAGTTTTTGTGCGGTATTCCTTTGCCTGTGTCGCTAACGTCAATCAGCACTTTTCCCGGCACATCATTAACTTCAAACGACAAAACTCCGTTTCCCGCCATAGCGTCCATGGCATTTTTTGAAAGATTCTCTATCACCCATTCAAACAAAGCCGAATTCATTCTCACGTTTATGTTCTCGCGCGTGTATTTCTTCACCACCTCTATATGGTTTGAAGCCCGTCGCGACATATAGTCCACAGCCCTGTCAAGGGCGGCTACTATATTATGAGTCTCAAGTTCCGGAACCGAACCTATTTTTGAGAATCTTTCGGCTATAAGTTGCAAACGCTTCACATCCTTTTCCATTTCGGGAATAAGAGGACTGTCGGAGTATGTCTCCTTCAGTATTTCCGTCCATGCCATAAGTGAAGAAATAGGTGTGCCGAGCTGATGTGCAGTTTCCTTTGACAGTCCCACCCAAACTTTGTTCTGTTCGGCACGTTTCGAACTCATAAGTGCGAATATTGCAACCACGGCAAAAACAAGAACAACGCCGAGTTGCACAAACGGATAAACGGCAAGCCTGTTAAGCATTGAGCTGCGATCGTAGCAAATATCCAGATAACCTATAGCCTTACTTATAGGATAGCCTTCGCTTGCTGCATTTATTCTGACAGAATTCCCCATGGCTTTCCATTTCCCGGCATAACGGCGCAAAGTGTTTATAGAATCTTTCAATTCGTTTTTCGAAAGAGCCACGTTTCTTGACATTTCCGGTTTGCCTTCCGAGTTCAGCACTATCACTGGAATCGTATTGTTTCCGTTTATTACCTTTAGCACAAGTCCGAGGTCTGTAGTTTCGTCAGCACGGTTTAACGAACGCATTGCCTCCGCCCATATTTCCATACGGGCGTATTCTTCCTTCTCCATGTCCTTTACAAGGAAATGGGAAACCGCCAGCGAAGCCATCGCAATGAGAAGAGCCGCAATTACAAGGGCAATCTTTACGCGCTTAATTCTGTCAAGCCACTGCATTTTCGAATTTTCTTCCTTTGGTTCGTTGTTTTATTAACGCTGTGCGGCGTAAACTATTGCTTTTTGTGCATTGAAAAGCCTTGGTTGTGCAACTTTTTCTGTTTGTAAAGCATTTTCCACAACATTTAGCGGATTTTATTTGGAAGGAAACAGTTAAATCCGCATATTTGCCAATGACAACATTAGTTATACACATAAAAAAGAGAGCCATGAAAAAGATAATGCTTACATTGGTCGGTATTCTGTTTGCTACAGCAAGCGTTTCCGCATTGAGCTACGAAGAATCGCGCAACCGTGCCTGGTATCTCACGGACAAGATGGCTTACGAGCTTAACCTTACACCCGAACAGTATGACAGAGCATACGAAATAAACCTCAACTATTTCCTCAACGTCAATTACCCAAGCGATATTGACGGACTGTATTGGCGTTACCGCAATCAGGATTTGGGCTACGTGCTGTTCGACTGGCAATTCAGCCGTTTTGCAGGCATATCCTATTTCTATCGTCCGCTTATTTGGCGTTCAGGGATTTGCATAATGACCACCTACGACTATTACGATCGCGGATTTTTCTATTTCAACCGTCCCGCCATATATAATGTGTATCGCGGAGTCAGTTGGCACAAACGTCCGAAGCATAATCCGTATCGCCGCATGACTTTTAGTGCCAACGGAGGCATGCGCGAGCGTTACGGCAACGACGGACATGGATATTATTTCCGCAATGGTGAAAGATTCGATGCCCCGCGCTACAATGGCGAACACTACGGACGAAAAGATTTCAGACGCAATCCCGGTCCCGACTTCGACAAGGACATGATGGTGAAGCCCGGTAACAATCGTAACAGCAACAAAGTTTACGGCAACGGCGGTAATTTCCGAGACAAAATTGAAAACGGCGGAAGAAACGACAATTTCTCCAAGCCTGCAACCGACCGAAACGACAACAGATTCAAGAACAACATCCCCACGCCGGGAAACAATGACGCGAAACCCGAATACAAGCGCGAGGACAACAACAGATTTGTATCGAATCCGAGAGATAATTTCAACAATAACAATATCAGGACTTCGGGCAATAATACCCGCAACAATTACAGCAGTACAAAAACAAACGATCGCAATGTTGCTACTCCGTCAAACCGTTTCGGCACACGCAGCGAGACAAGCGGAAGCAACGGCACGAGGTCGTTTTCCGACAGGATACGCAGTTCCTCGTCAAGTTCGCGCACAATGCAAAGCGCACCGGCTTCTTCTCAAAATCGCACCGCTTCGCCAAGCGTAAGAAATGCCACAACCAATTCGGGCAATGCCGGAACTTCGGGCGGAGGAACCATGAGAAAACGCTCATTCGGGAGATAGCCATATCAAACTACATAAAACAGGCAGGGCATAAACTTTATCCCCTGCCTGTTTTTCTTTGTCTTCCCTTCGCTCTATCTTTTTCCTCTAATTTTATATTATAATCTTTGTACTTACATACTTAGCATGTTTTTTAAGAACGACACAGCCTTATCAACCACAATATTATTCTTAAAACTTTTCTCGTTCAGCATTTCGTCAATAGCACTTCCATTAAACTCCCTTTGATATTAGTCATACTTAGTTCTTTTGAACTATGACTTATTTTCTTTATAAATGTACTGTTTGAAAGAAGTATCAGGTTCTCTGCATTTTGCCTTATAAGCACTACAAAGAAAGGTAACTTGTCATATTTCTCCAATGCAGAAAGAGACAAAACCGTGTTGTTAAAATGCTCCGAATAAGACTTGGAATAACTAAACCTAACGGCAAAATATTCATTGTGATATACTTTTCTGTCCTTTATCAATTGGAATCTTTTGCAAATATCATCTTCAACTACTTGTTAATTGTGTTGTGGTGCAGACGATACTACATATTCCACAAATTCATTACATTTGCTATTCATAATTTCCTGCTTGTTCAAACAAAGTTTTACTTTCTCCCTTTGTTGCTTTTGTCTTTATTTCCTTTTTCTGTTCCGTTAGCGAATTTCGTTCCCAGAAAACGCCGTCTGAGTATCCCTGTATGCTATTGTCAAATCTAGCGTTGTTCACTCTCTTTGCCGCCCAAAGACAATATTCCTTATTTATCTCTATACCGCAATACGCACGTCCTAATTTCTTTGCCACTACCGCAGCAGTACCGCTACCAAGAAAAGGATCGAAGATTTTATCTCCCGGTTTCGATGAAGCAAGTACAAGTTTGGCATATAATTTTTCGGGTTTTTGAGTAGGATGGTCTGTGTTTTCCGACATTGACCAAAAAGGAATGCTTATGTCATCCCAAAAATTCGACGGGTAAGTATTTCTAAAATTCCCCATATTTGTTTCTTCCCAGTCCTTTGGTTTTCCATTCACTTTATACGGTGCTATAACCCTACGTTTCATCATCACCGAATTTACATCTTTCACGGCAAACCAAATATCTTCCATTGCATTTTTCCAATTAGCCTTGGCTCCGCGTCCTTTCTCTCTCTGCCATGTTATGCGGTTCATTATCGTAAGTTCCCTCTCTATTACATGCTGCATGGAAGAGCAACACTTCCAATCACCGCACATATATAGCGAGCCATAAGGTTTCAATTTTGTGCAAACTTTATGAAACCAACTTTCAAGATAGTCTTCATAATCATAAGATTTCATAGCAGAAAACTTATTTCCGTGAAAATTTTTATCAAGATTATACGGAGGGTCTATTATAATAAGATCAAAATATTCATTCGGGATATAATCTATACATTCAAAGAGATCTCCATTGATAATTATGTCATCCCGGAAAGCCGTTTTCAGACTTTCAATGCCATAAATCTGTTTTTCCAAAGAAACAATCTCTTCTTCTTTCACGCAGAGAGTTCTGTTTCTTCCTGCTCTTTGTTTTGTCTTTTCTACCATGCGTTTATTCCTTGTATATATGTGCAAAGCTATCGTTTTTTTTTACACAACCAAGATAAGAACAGGCAACATTATTATATAGCCAGCCGTCTTTTTCGTTAGTTGGAATATCTCCATATTTGCTCCCGTCTTGTTTCAATCAGCATCCTGTCTTTCTGAATATATTCCAAAGATATTCATGTTTCTTTCCTACGGAAACCGTCTTTTATACTTTTTTGTATTACAAGCAATTAGGAATGTCTGAAAATACAAGCCATATATTTTGAAACAAAAGGCACATATTTTAAAATAAGTGCCTTTTGTTTTTTATTATAAGCCATGTATTTTTTCGGCTTTACCGTTTGTACCGAAAAACAACCTTTATTTAATGAATATATTCATGGATAAAAGTACAGATATCCCATTGCCCTGCGCAGTTTTACGGGGTACTTAAAAATTTACTTCGAGTCCGTCATAAGCCAGGCGGATGTTTTCGGGCAGTTCCCTGTCGGTTTCGGCATGCAGTCCCGCTTCGTGGCTCATGTGTATGAAATAAACCGTGGGAATTCCCGTGAGTTTTGCAAAATCCACGGCTTCGGAAACGGATTGATGGGTTGGGTGCGGATTTTTTCGCAATGCGTTTACTACCAAAAGCTTTGCACCGCGTATATATCCTATCTCTTCGGAGGCAATGGTCTTCATGTCGGTGATGTAAACCATGTCGGCTATCCTGTAACCAAGTATTTCCATTTTGCCATGGTATACGCGCAGCGGAGTAACGGGTACGTTGTTCACAAAAAACGTTTCGTGAGGTTCTACAACGTTCATATCCAGATGAGGAAGCCTTTTTATGTCGGTTGACTCAAAGCAATAAGGAAGCCTTTCCCTAATGTGCCTTGCTGTAGTAGAATTGCAATAAATCTTCTCGGCTGTGTCTATGCTGTAAGGGCGCAAGTCGTCCAAACCTCCCACATGGTCGTAATGTTCATGGGTCAGAAGAACGGCATCGAAGGGTTTGAACTCGCGATGGAGCATTTGAAAATAAAAATCGGGACCGCAGTCAATCAATATTCTCGTTCCGTCAATCTCCACAAGAGACGAGCATCGCATTCTGCGGTCGTGAGGATCGGCGGAACGGCACACCGCGCAGTTGCAACCCAACTGCGGAACTCCTGTAGAGGTTCCGGTGCCGAGGAAAGTGATTTTTGAACAGCACTTTTTATGATTATCGCCCATGGTTCGATACTTTTATATGAATTGAACTTCGGGTTTAAGTGTTATGTTGAATTTCTGCCTTACATCGTCTATTACACATTGCGAAAGTTCAGCTATTTCCATCGCCTTTGCGCCTCCGCAGTTTATAATGACCAGAGGTTGTTTTTCATAAACGCCCGCATTGCCCCTGCGTTTGCCTTTCCAACCGCATTGTTGTATTAACCATGCCGCAGGAATCTTAATGCCTCCGTCCGCCGTATAGTGAGGAATTGCGGGATATGCCTTTTGCAACTCGCGAAACAGGGAATCGGAAACAATGGGATTCATGAAAAACGAACCGGCATTGCCATAGATTTTCGGATCGGGGAGTTTTGATTTTCGCATGTCCGTTACGTATTCGCGTATGTCCCTTGCACCGAAGTTTCCTACGCACTCGCCGAACTCTTTCTCCAAAGCCTTGTACTCCAAGTTGGGAATGAATTTCCGCGAAAGTCGAAACACTACATGGTGAACAACATATTTGCCGGGATTTTCCTTGAAAAAACTGCGACGATACGCATAACGGCATTGTGAAACGGAGAAACTCGCTTCCTGCAAGCCGGAAACGTCAACGGTTTCCACGCTTTCTATTATATCGGAAGCCTCGCAGCCGTAAGCACCTATGTTTTGAACGGCGGCAGCTCCCACTTCGCCGGGTATGAGCGAGAGATTCTCTGCGCCATACAGGTTGTTGTCCACACACCATGCCACAAAATCGTCCCAAACTACGCCCGCTCCCACAGAAACAAGGACATGGTCATCGGTTTCACGGACTACTTCCACGCCGGAAATGTTTCCGTGAAAAACAGTACCGTCAAAGTCGCGCGTAAAAAGGAGATTGCTTCCCCTGCCAATGAAAAGTTTTTTCGAATCACGGTTTTCGTTTCCGCCAAAACGCCCGAGAACCTCTTTAAGTTCGCACACGTTTTGGTATTCAACAAACCTTTTTGCCTTTACGTCCATGGCAAAAGTGTTGTGATGCAGAAGCGAAAAGTTTTCGAGTACTTTCATTACGAATTGTCAGTTTTCAAATTTCACGAGTTTCCAGCTTCCTTTATGCCTTACGAACTTAAACATGCTTGACATGCCGTTTGAATTTCCGCGAACCGAGACAACGCGCACGTTTTGGTTCTTTAATTTCAAACCATAATCTATGTTGAAGATGTCATAAGCGGGAAGTTCGGGATGAAACGCCGGCCATTGGTCGCTTTCAATGATTCCTTCTATCTTATCATAATGATTGTCCTCATCAAAAGTGATGAAGTCTATCATTTCGTTCAAATGCTCGCTTTGAAACACCGAATCTGCGGCAAAACGTTCGTAGAATTTCAAAAAGTCAGCATCGGGGTGCTTGTCTATCGAGGAATAATTTATACGATTCATGCGCCAGCAACCGTTTTCACGGGCAAAGACATACTGCTTACACTTCTTCTTGCTGAATCGGAGCCACTCCACTCTGACGGTATCGGGTCTCAGCGATATCAGATTGTTCAAATCTTTCTCGCCGTCAAGTATAATAATGTGCAGACTGTGTTTGTAATACAACTTTTCAAACTTCCAATCAATGCGATCCACAGTGCCGGCAAACTTTCCGTTTTCATATTTTCGCAGAGGAAAATCTGTTCGGCGGAATTGGAAGCTGCGGTTTGTGGTGTAGGAGTAAATGAAGTCCGCAAACAATTCGTCCACGGCAGGAGGCGGTGTGGTTTCGGTTGAATCTATTCCTATCGTGTCGGCATTGTTTTTCGCAGAATCTTCAACGGAGGCTTGCGTTTCCGACTCGGTTTTCGCCGGTTTGTTGTTTGTGCACGAGACTGCCGCCACCATCAAAAGCAGTCCCAAGTATAACTTCTTCATTTCTTTTAGCTATTCACTTGCAAAAATAAGCCTTTTATCCGTATTAACAGATTGTTGTTATACAGAAAATGGCTAACTTTGCTTCAAAATTTGAAGAATAGGAACATCATGATTATTGAGAAAATCCAACAGATTCTCGAAGAAGTTGAAACACTGAGCGCAAAAGATGCCAAGGACATTGAGGCTTTGCGCATAAAATACTTGAGTAAGAAAGGCGAAATCAGTCAGCTTATGAACGAATTCCGTAACGTGGAGGCTGACAAGAAACGCGAAGTGGGCATGAAGATAAATGCTTTGAAACAAGCTGCTACCGAAAAAATCAACAGCCTGCGTGCAAACATGACAACTGCCGAAGAAACTTCATCGGATATAGACCTTACAAGAACAGCATCGCCCGTAAAACTTGGCACACGCCACCCTCTGACGCTTGTAGAGAACCAAATCATAAACATTTTCGGAAGAATGGGATTTGTGTTGGCTCAAGGTCCGGAAGTAGAGGACGACTGGCACGTGTTTTCCTCTATGAATTTTCCCGCCGACCACCCTGCGCGCGACATGCAGGACACATTCTTTGTGGAAAGTCCAAACATATTGCTTAGAACTCACACAAGTTCCGTGCAAAGTCGTGTAATGGAACACAGCCAACCGCCAATAAGAGTAATCTGCCCGGGGCGTGTTTATCGCAACGAGGCTATCTCGGCTCGTGCCCACTGTTTCTTCCATCAGGTTGAAGGACTTTACATTGACAAACAGGTATCGTTTGCCGACTTGAAGCAGGTTCTGCTCACATTTGCCCGTGAAATGTTCGGAGCCGATACTAAAATTCGTCTGCGTCCTTCTTATTTCCCATTCACCGAACCGTCTGCCGAAATGGACATCAGTTGCGACATTTGCGGCGGCAAAGGTTGTTCGTTCTGCAAGAACACAGGCTGGGTGGAAATCCTGGGATGCGGAATGGTAGACCCTGCAGTTCTCGATGCCAACGGCATAGATTCAAAACAATATACGGGTTATGCCTTCGGAATGGGCGTAGAGAGAATCGCCAACCTCAAATACAAGGTTGACGACCTCAGACTTTTCTCTGAAAACGATGTAAGATTCCTTGAAGAATTCACATCTGCAAATTAAGTAAGGAAAGTAGCTCGCGACATAAGTTAAACAACAAAAAAATGCCGGCAGGAACCCATCTCGCCGGCGTTTTTATTTTCCTTTTTATAAGTCCTTGTTTTTCAAACAATAAAAACGACGAAAAACATAAGGCATATATTTTAAAATACAAGGCACTTATTTTAAAATAAGTGCCTTGTATTT
>ERZ779725.722-NODE-722-length-20252-cov-2.934149_pt1 | contig 20252 bp, 18 predicted proteins | sample MGYA00511890_ERZ779725 | MGnify/ENA primary metagenome ERZ779725 (study PRJEB29588, sample SAMEA2148549) | human gut metagenome | biome: human gut; feature: human-associated habitat; material: faeces | place: Denmark | collected 2008/2010 ...
GAAAACTATATCGCATTCGGTGAAAATGCGTTTACCGACACTGAAAACTTCCTGTTTGACCGCGCAAGCATAAGCCCCAACGGCGACGGCAAGATGGATGCGGTTGACACGGCATACCACTATCTGCTCCGCAACTGCGAATACTTTGAGTATTCAATCGTGAACGCACAGACAAACGAAGAGTATTACAACCTTCAGGTGCCGTGGGCACGCAAGTGCAGTGCAAAGAGCTGGTATACTGATATCGAACCTCTCGGAACGTACGAAGAAGAGCTTCCCGACTGGGACGGCAGCAACCTGCCTAACGGAACAACCGTAAAACTCAGGATGACAGCTTACATGCATTCCTATGATGAATTCAACCCTTCCGCAAATGAATGCGCTTATTGGGAAATCCCGATAACCGTTGATACACAGGAACCCGAAGTTGTTTACTGGAACATGCAGAACGGTCAGCTTATGCTGTACGTAAGCGATAATCATTACGTATCCTATGTCGGCATCTATTCAGACAGTGCCTGCACAAACCTTATCACCTCTGCTGCCGTTGAAGAAACGACCCGCGGAGCACTCACCATGCTTGAGTTTGACGTCGGCAATCGCACAACGGTTTATGCAAAGGTGGGCGACTATGCATACAACATCAGCACTGCACAGATTACCGAGGGTGAAGGCGGTTCCCTTGAACCTGTCGAGCTTCAGGGAATAAGCTTTGCGGAACAGGAAATTGAAACTTATCAGGGTTTCGGCGCTGCACTTAACATCGTTCGTGAACCCGCAAATGCAAACAATTATGAAGTTGTTTGGACAAGCGCGAACGAAAACATTGCAACCGTCCGCGGCGGCATGACAAAAGCAACCGTAACCGGCGTTGCAGAAGGCACAACAACTGTTACCGCAACTGCGACTGATAAGGACACGGGTGCGTCATATACAGCAACGATTTCCGTAACCGTCAACTATTACCCGAGCCTTAACGATGCACTTAACGTGCAGGGCGGCAATCTGAACTTTGTCTCGACCGGAACGTATGCATGGCAGATTGATATGACGACTTTCAGCGCACGGCTTGCGGGTGCAAGCACCAACAGCGGCGCAGGCAACAGTCAGTCCGCCGTCACAATGGATACGGTTCACCTTTCCGCCGGTGATAAGCTCACTTTTGCATGGGCAGTCAGCAGCGAGGCGAATTATGATAAGCTCAAGTTCTATGTAAACGGCAACGTCGTTGAAAACATCTCCGGCGAAACCACAATATGGAACCGTTATGAGTACACTGCTCCTTCCGACGGCAACTACATATTCAAATGGTCCTACGAAAAGGACGGTTCCGTCAATAAGGGACAGGACAAAGGCTGGGTTGACGATATCTCCATTACGTACGTAAACCCGCCGTACACTCTCGGCGATGTTGATAACGACGGCAGAATAACCATTTCTGATGCGCTCATGACAATGCGTTATGCAATGGGAACGGCTGCGCTGACCGATACTCAGATCCTTGCGGCGGACTTTGACGGTAACGGCACGGTTTCAATCACCGATGCGACCATGATTCTTCGCGCAGCAATGATTGCCGATTGATTCGGACAAAATGCATTAAAGGTTAGATTCTGATTCTCTGCCAAAATTAATGCATGACACGCCTGCTCCTTTTGCACAGAGCGTGCATGGGGGGCAGGCATTTCGATGCGTTTACATAAAATTTGTGAAAAAAAGGATTCACTGACGAAAAGACACAGGACGTTAATAACATGAAAATTGCACTTGCTTCTCAACCGACGCTTGATGATTCAATAGCACTGAATGTTAATCGTATTGAAAAGGCACTTGCCTCACTCCGAAAAAAAGTTGACCTTGTTGCGTTCGGAGAAAGTTATCTTCAGGGCTTTAACAGCTTGAAATGGAATTTCGAAAGGGATAGAACAGTTGCTGTAAGCGTTGATTCACAACCGATAAAGATGCTGCGATACACAGCAAAAAAATACTCCGTTGCGGTTTCGTTCGGTTATTACGAACTCTGCGATGAAGCGATTTACAGCTCGTATATGTTCATCGGAAAGAATGGAGAAATCGTAAACAACTTCCGTCGCGTTTCAAAAGGATGGAAGGAGTATGATATTACCGATGAGCACTATAAGGAGGGCGATGGTTTCAAAACCTTTACATATATGGGTAAACGAATCGCCCTTGCCGTTTGCGGGGACTTATGGTACGAGGAAAACATTGAACAGATAAACAAAGAAAAATTTGATTTTTTGCTTTATCCCGTATATGTAACATACAACACGGAAATGTGGCGCACAAAACTTGTTAATGAGTATGCCGAGCAGGCAAAAAAGATTCCGCGTCCCGTTTTCCTTGTGAACAGCATATGCGATGCTGACAATACGCGCGGCGGATGTTATGCTTTCCTTAACGGCAAAACCGTGTGTGAAGTGCCGATGGGACAGGATGGCTATCTGCTGGTGCGCGTGTGACGGGGGTACTGCCATAAATGGATGATTTTCAAATTTTACGCCCACATCATGTGTTTTGCATTCTGAATTATCGGCAAAGCGGATACAGTGATGAGTTTATTGATAATATGAACACTATAGTTCGTAAACTTAAACCTGATGCCGATATCAAAATTGTGCCGGCAAGCGATGCCGTTTGCAAGGCCTGCCCAAACCGCACCGAACCGCAGAGTTCTGATGACGTGTGCTGCCGATGCGCCGAAAAGGTCAAAAGATATGACTCGGCGGCAATGAGTCTGTTGAAAGTTGAACCGGGCACGGTGTTGAAATGGGGAACACTTTCCGAAAAAGCTAAATACATTATGGCTGATGCACTGCTTTTTAAAACTGTCTGCGGAGACTGTGAATGGCATGAAATTTGTCATTCGGCACATTCGGATACTGCGATTGAGCCTAAATCGGTTTAAAACTGATTTGTGAAAAGAAAATTGAACTGAAAAACAGCCTGTTGTTATGAAAGGGACGGTCGGAGACAAATCCGGCTTGTCCTTGTTTTGTATTGAAAAGAATCAAACAGTTTAATAACGGTGCAGTGCCGAATCAAATATAAAAAGAGCACCGCACAACCTGATCTGCGGCTGTGCGGTGCAGCATGGGTTCATGAGTTGAGCCATATCAGAGCATAGGCCCGTGCTCAACTTGAAAAATATCAAAAAGAAACCGAATTATTTACGGATGCTTGCAGCACCTGCTTCGATTGCTTCTTCATTGAGGGGGATGAGTGCAGCTTTCTTCTCGCCCAGTTTATAGAGCAGTGCATCAAGAACACTCTTGGTCTGAACAGCCTTGGTTGCTTCAAGGTACGCACCGAGCATTGCCATGTTTGCAACTTTGGGGTTGTTGAGCTTGTCTGCAATTTCGTTGCAGGGAACGTAGTAAACATCGATATCGGTGCGGGTTGCCTTTTTGTCGATGATGGAGCTGTTGATGAACAGCTTGCCGCCGGGAAGAACATTCTGTTCGAATTTGTCGAGAGAGGGGCGGTTCATCGCGATAACGCAGTCGCACTTGTTGATAACGGGGGACGCAACGGGTTCATCGGAAACAACAACGGAGCAGTTTGCGGTACCGCCGCGCATTTCAGGGCCGTAGGAGGGAAGCCAGCTGACATTTTTGCCCTCATACATGCCGGCATACGCAAGGAGCTGACCGATGAGCAAAACGCCCTGACCGCCGAAGCCTGCGAAAATATTAGTCCAAAGCATAACTTATACCTCCTTGGTGATGTCTTTCTTAACGCCGAGAGGATAATAGGGGATCATGTTCTTTTCGAGCCATTCCATAGATTCTACGGGACTCATACCCCAGTTTGTGGGGCAGTTGGACAGAACCTCTACAAGGCTGAAGCCCTTGCCTGCGAGCTGGCACTCAAAAGCGTTCTTGATAGCCTTCTTGGCGCGGACGATGTTAGCGGGGGAGTTGACGGCAACGCGCTCAATGTATGCGCTGCCTTCAATGGTTGCGAGCATTTCCGCGATGCGGATGGGGCTGCCGCAATGATCCTTATCACGGCCGTAGGGGCTGGTTGTGGTCTTTTGTCCGACAAGAGTCGTGGGAGCCATCTGACCGCCGGTCATACCGTAAATCGCATTGTTAATATAAATCGCTACGATGTTCTCGCCTCGAGCAGCCGCATGAATCGTCTCACCCGTACCGATAGCCGACATATCGCCGTCACCCTGATAGGTGAAGACCAAACTGTCCGGATGCAGGCGCTTTGCCGCAGTAGCTACGGCACAAGCACGGCCGTGAGCCGCCTGAATCCAATCCACATCGATATAATTATACGCGAAAACCGAACAACCGACAGGCGAAACAGCAATCGTTTTTCCTTCCATGCCCATCTCATCGATCACCTCGGCAACCAATTTATGAATCGTACCGTGACTGCAACCCGGGCAGTAGTGCATCACGTTCTCCGTGATCAACTTAGGCTTGGCATACACCAGGTTCTCCTGTTTGATTTCTACTACTTCTGCCATATTCTTACTTTTTATTAATCAGTTTTTCTTTGAGTGCAACCAGCACCTCGTCCGGTGAGAACATCATACCGCCCTGACGACCGTAGTGCTCGACGGGAGCTGCACCGTTTACGGCGAGTCTAACATCCTCGACCATCTGGCCGGCATTGAGCTCGGCACTCAGGAAGCCTTTCACACCGCGTTTTGCCAAGTCGGCAATTACCTTGCTCGGGAAAGGATAGAGCGTGATGGGACGCAGCAAGCCGACTTTGATACCTTCGGCACGCGCCATCTCCACCGTCGCCGAGCAGATACGCGCCGACGAACCGAACGCTACGATCACGTAATCCGCATCGTCGCAGTCGATAGCCTCGTAACGCACCTCATTCTCCTCCATCGCCTTGTATTTGGCCTGCAAGCGCTGGTTGATCTTCTCCATCACCTCCGACTTCAACTCCAGCGAAGTGATGATGTTGCGATCCTTGCGGGCACCTTTGCCGCAAGTAGCCCAATCCTTGCACTCTTCGGCGATCTCTGCGTCGGTTTTGCGGGGACGCTGCGGAGCCAGCACGACTTTCTCCATCATCTGACCGATCGCACCGTCGGCGAGGATCATCGCCGGGTTGCGGTATTTGAATGCCAGGTCGAAAGCCAGACCCACGAAATCGTGCATTTCCTGAACCGAGTTCGGAGCAAGTACGATCAAGTGGAAGTCACCGTGCGCACCGCCCTTGCAAGCCTGGAAATAGTCGCCCTGCGAAGGCTGGATCGTACCCAGACCCGGGCCGCCGCGCTGACAGTTCACAACCACGCAAGGCAGTTCGGCACCTGCCAGATAGCTCAGACCCTCGCTCATTAGACTGACACCGGGGCTTGAAGACGAAGTCATCACCCGCTTACCGGTCGATGCACCGCCGTAAACCATGTTTATGGACGAAACCTCCGACTCGGCCTGCAGTACGACCATACCGGTCGTCTCCCAGGGTTTCTCCTCCATCAACGTCTCCATTACCTCCGACTGCGGCGTGATAGGGTAGCCGAAGTAGCCGTCGCAACCGTAGCGAATCGCTGCATGAGCGATCACTTCGTTGCCTTTCATCAATTTTACTTCTTTCTCTGCCATAGTTTATTCAAATTTTTGACGATAAACCGTGATGCAACTGTCCGGACAGATAATCGCGCAGGACGCACATCCTGTGCAGGCATCCGGATTAGCCATCTGAGCCACGGGGTAACCTTTGCTGTTTACCTCGGCCGATAAATGCAGCACATCGCAGGGACACGAAGCCACGCAGACTCCGCAACCCTTGCAGCGCTCCTTATCGACGAGGATTGTTCCTTTAATTTTTGCCATAAGACATCCATTTATTATAAATTGCTTACAAATGTAAGCATTTTTTACGGTTTGAGATAACATTTCGTAATAAAATTTCACCTAACGCTTAAAATATATTCAAAAACATTCTGTTTCGGACAGATAACACACCGCCACGCAGCAAACAAACCGGGCGGAAAATTTCTTTTTCAAGGAATTTATACCTAAATTTATTGTGAAGTATTAACCTTAAAATCCTCAATGCGTATGAAAGACAACTAATTTTCCTCGTTTTTCGACCCGGTACTCAAGTATATCGACACCGGTAAGTTTTTCCGCGAACCCTTCCGCTGGCTGTATGCGATCCTGGCGATCCTCAACCTGCTGACACCCATCATACTGCTGGTAATGGCCATTAACAACGACCTGTTTCGGTACGGCGGAGGCCGGATGATCGCCGCGTTTATTCTGGTCTGGCTCGTGATCGCCTTCGTTTCCTGGCTCGGCTTCCAGATCTGGTGGAACCGCCGCGAAAAAGTATATGCAGCTGCGACAGCGCATGACGATTTCGTCGCCATTCCCGTATTCTCGCACTTCATCCAGACTTTCGGGGAATGGGCGGGTATGTTCGTCGGTATCGGCGGAGCACTGCTCACCCTGATCGCCGCAATATTCCTGAACGGCGACGCCTCCATGCTTCGCATGATGGGTACGGGAGCATTCTTCGGCAGCGGTTCGCTCATTTACATCGTCCTCAATCCGATCTACGGCTTCATAATCGTCGTGGTGACTCGCGCAGCAGCCGAAACGTTCCGTGCATTGGCAGCTATCGCCAACAACACAAAAAAAAGCTGATCGCGCTCTGCTGCGAGGGCGGTACTTTCCACCGCCCGCACCATTTTCGACGGTCGCATATTCGTAGCTCGCAGTTGCATCTGCAATTCCGAACTGACCCTAAAGAACTAGGGACGCGACGCTCCCGGTGAAATACAGGAAAGCATATAATTACAAAAGAGAAAGGAGAATCTGTTCAAGATTCTCCTTTCTCTTTTGAATCCCTTACGGGACACTATTTCTCCTCGAAAGTATGGATCACCACACCCGAACGGAGTTTCGGCTCGAACCAGGTGGTCTTCGGAGGCATGATGTTGCCCGTATCGGCAATGTCGATGAGCTGCTGCATGGAAACAGGGTAGAGTGCGAAAGCCGCCTTCATCTCGCCGCTATCGACACGCTTCTTCAACTCTTCCAGGCCGCGAATACCGCCGACGAAATCGATCCGTTTCGACGTCCGCAGATCCTTGATGTCGAGCAACTGGTCGAGTACCAGGTTCGACAGCACGGTTACGTCCAGCACTCCGATCGGATCGTTGTCATCGTACGTACCCGGCTTCGCCGTGAGGCTATACCACTGACCGTCGAGGTAGAGCGAAAAGTTGTGCAACTTCGAAGGGTGGTAGATCTCCTTGCCCTTGGGTTCCACGGTGAAATTCTTCTCCAGCGCCTTGAGGAACTGCTCGGTAGTCATCCCGTTCAGGTCTTTCACCACGCGGTTGTAGTCGATGATGCGAAGCTGGCTCGCAGGGAACGTAACGGCCAGGAAATAGCAGTATTCCTCGTTGCCGGTATGGTTGGGGTTGCTCTCCTGACGCTTCTTGCCCACACGGGCAGCGGCAGCGGTACGATGGTGTCCGTCAGCCACGTACAGAGCGGGAATACCTGCGAAAATCTCGGTGATACGGTCGTTGATCTTCTTGTCGCGGATCACCCAGAAATGGTGGCCGAAGCCTTCGGGAGCGGCCGTGAAATCGTAATCGGCCTTGTTGTTCTTCACGTAGTCGGCAACGATCTTGTTGATCTCGTCGTTGTCGGGATACGCGAAGAATACCGGCTCGAGGTTGGCCTGCTGAAGCTCGACGTGCTTCATGCGGTCCTCCTCTTTCTCGATGCGGGTCAGCTCGTGTTTCTTGATCTTGCCCGACCAGTAGTCCTCATAGTAGCAGCACATGGCCAGACCGTACTGGGTACGGCCATTCATCGTCTGGGCATAAATATAATAGTGCTCTTCGCCATCCTGCACCAGCCACTTGTTGTCGCGCCACTTCTTGAAGTTCTCGACCGCTTTCTTATACACCTTTTCGTCATGCTCGTCGGCAATCGGATCGAAGTCGATTTCCGGCTTGATGATGTGGAGCAGCGAGCGCTCGGTAGCCTCAGCCTTGGCCTCCTGCGAGTTCAGCACGTCGTAAGGACGCGACGAAACCTCGGCAGCCAGCTCCTTCGGAGGACGGATACCTGCGAACGGTTTGATTTTTACCATAATATTCTCTCTTTATCGTTTGAAAATAAGGGGATATTTTTATTATTTGTTCACCTGGAAGCGGGTATTGCCGGTCTTGAAGAAATCGACGATCTGGTTTGCAGCGGCCAAACCTGCGTTGATGTTCGCCTCCGCAGTTTCAGCACCCATCTTCTTGGGAGTAGCGAAGAAGCGCTTACCGAATTTCTCACTCATCTCGGCGGCAGCCTCGGGAGCGATGTCGGTGATATATTTCAGATCTTCGCGCTCGGTCATCGCCTGGATCACCCCTGCCTCGTCGATCACCTCCTTGCGGGCGGTATTCACCAAGGTAGCGCCTTTGGGCATCGAAGTCATCAGCTTGTGGCCGATTGATTTCTTGGTTTGCTCGGTAGCGGGAATATGCAGCGACAGGTAGTCGGCCTGTGCATAAAGCTCCTCGATGCTGTCCACCTTCTTCACGCCGTCAGCCTCGAATACCTTTGCATCGGTGATGAAAGGATCGAAAGCGATCACATTCATACCCAGCGCCTTGCCCTTACGACCGACGAGCTTGCCGACGTTGCCGTAAGCATGGATCGCCAGCGTCTTGCCTTTCAGCTCGCTGCCGGTACCCGGCGTGAACTGGTTGCGGGCCATGAAGACCATCATACCGAGCGCCAGTTCAGCCACGGCGTTCGAATTCTGACCCGGAGTATTCATCACCACGATACCTTTAGCCGTTGCGGCAGCCAGGTCCACGTTGTCGTAACCGGCACCCGCACGAACGACGATCTTGAGATTCTTGGCAGCTTCGATCACCTCGGCAGTCACTTTATCGCTGCGGATAATCAGGGCGTTGGCATCGGCAACGGCTGCGAGCAGCTGGGCCTTGTCCGTATATTTCTCCAGAAGGGCTACTTCGTAACCGGCATCCGTAATGATCTTCTTAATTCCATCAACAGCCTTCTTTGCGAAAGGCTTCTCGGTTGCAATTAAAACTTTCATATCGTTGAATTTCATTTTTCGCTCCCCATGCCCGGCAGGGGAGGTAGTCCCATCCTCTTTCCGTTCATCGAAAACGTCCATTAATGTATAAAAATCTATGGCGCCGTCCTCCTTACGTTTCGGCGTAAAAGTAAAGAACTGCGCCATAGATCAAATCCGGTTAATTATTTCTTGTGGTTCTTCTCGAACTCCTGCATGCAGGCAACCAGCGCATCCACGCTCTCCTGCGGACATGCGTTGTAGATCGAAGCGCGGAAACCGCCCACCGAACGGTGACCCTTGATGCCGACCATGCCTTTCTCCTTGGCGAACGCCATGAATTCAGCCTCCAGATCCTCGTGGCCCGGAGCCATCACGAAGCAGACGTTCATCATGGAACGGTCTTCCTTCACGGCCGTGCCGACGAACATCGAGTTGCGGTCGATCTCGTTGTACAGCGTCTCGGCCTTCTTCTTGTTGATCTTATACATGGCCTCGACACCGCCCTGTGCCTTCACCCACTTCAGGGTTTCGTGCATTACGAAAATCGGGAGTACGGGAGGCGTGTTGAACATCGAGTGGTTGCGAGCCTCTTCGGGATAGTGCGTAGCGTAATTGACCATCGTCTGCAACGGACGCTCCGAGCTGCCGATCAGATCCTTGCGGATGATGACGAACGTCACGCCGGCAGGACCTACGTTCTTCTGCGCACCGCCGTAGATCATACCGTACTTCTTCACATCGACCGGACGGCTCATGATATCCGACGACATATCGGCAACGAGCGTGATAGGAGAATCGATATCCTCGTGGATCTCCGTACCGTAGATGGTGTTGTTGGTCGTAATGTGGAAATAATCCGCATCGATCGGGATTTTGTAACCTTTCGGAATATAGGTATAGTTCTTATCCTCGGAAGAAGCGACGATCTCCACTTCGCCGTAGAACTTAGCCTCCTTAGCAGCCTTCTTCGCCCAAACACCGGTCTGGAGGTAGGCAGCTTTCTTTTTCAGCAGGTTCGCCGGAACCTCGAAGAACTGAGTCGAAGCACCGCCGCCCAGGAACATTACGGCATAGTCGTCGGGAATATTCAGCAGGTCGCGCCACAACTGCTCGGTTTCGGCCATGATACGCTCCCAACCCGGAGTACGGTGGGAAATCTCCAGCAGGCCGATGCCTGTGTTGTCGAAATCACGGATAGCCTCAATGGCAGATTCTACCGCCTCTCTGGGCAATACGCAGGGTCCTGCGTTGAAATTGTGCTTTTTCATAAAACTTTAACAGTGATTAAATTATAGCTATTATTTCAGGTATTCTTCAAAATTGCACACAAATATAGGAATTATTTCACCAATCCGCCAAGGAAACCCGATAAATTTTCCCTGCACCGGAAAAGGGCGCACAACAAGGCCGGAATTAAATTGTTTTTACTAAATTTGCACGAATTTAACCTTCGACGAAACCGACATGATAAAATCCATGACGGGCTTCGGCAAAGCCGAAGTCGCAATCCCCGATAAAAAAATAACGGTCGAGATACGCACGCTGAACTCCAAGCAGTTGGACCTCGCCGTCAAACTGCCTTCGGCCTACCGGCCCCTGGAATACGAAATCCGGGCTCTGGCGGCGAAAGCTCTCCAGCGCGGTAAAGCCGATCTTTACATATCCGTAGAATCGACCGCCCGGCAGACGCGTGCCTGCATCGACGAAGAGCTGTTCCACTTATATTATAACCAACTGCTGAAAATCTGTCGGGAACAACCGGAAATCGGCACACCGGGCAGCGCGGAGAACAATGCTCTCATCCAGTCGATCCTGCGCCTGCCGGACGTGGTATGCTCGCAGGAGGAAACTGTCGGCGACCGGGAACATGAAGCCGTAATGGAAGCCGTAGGGCAGGCGCTCGCCCATCTGGACGAGTTCCGCACGCAGGAGGGAGCAATTCTGATCGCCGATCTTTTGAAGCGCATCGACCGGATCGAAGCGTACAAACAGGAGGTCATTCCTTTCGAAAAAGCCCGCACGGAAGCCATCCGCGCCCGCATCCGGGAGAGTTTGGCGCAGTTGCAGACCGAAGTAGATAACAACCGCCTGGAGCAGGAGATGATCTTCTACATCGAGAAACTCGACATCACCGAAGAGAAGGTCCGGCTCACCAATCACTGCAACTATTTCCGGGAGGTCGCAGCCTCCGAGGAGTGCGCGGGCCGCAAGCTGGGCTTCATCGCTCAGGAGATGGGCCGCGAGATCAACACGATGGGTTCCAAAGCCAACAACTCCGAGATACAGATCCTCGTGGTCAAGATGAAGGACGAACTGGAGAAGATCAAGGAGCAGGTTCTCAACATCCTATAACCGACGGCAGACGATGGGCAAGTTAGTGATATTCTCCGCTCCGAGCGGTTCGGGCAAGACCACGATCGTACGGGAGCTGCTCCAGCGATTCCCCCGGTTGGAATTTTCCGTTTCAGCCACCAGCCGGGCACCGCGCGGAAAGGAACGGAACGGCGTGGACTATTTCTTCCTCTCCCCCGAGGAGTTCCGCCAGGCCGTGCAGGAAGATAAATTCGTCGAATGGGAGGAAGTTTACAGCGGGACCTGCTACGGGACCCTGCGCAGCGAGATGGAGCGGATCTGGCAAAAAGGCAACGTAATCGTTTTCGACGTGGACGTGATCGGAGGGCTCAACCTCAAACGTATCTTCGGCGATCGGGCCTGCGCGATCTTCATCATGCCTCCCTCCATCGAAACTCTGCGCGAGCGGCTCGTCAAGCGGGGCACCGATTCTCCCGAAACCATCGAATGCAGAGTAGCCAAGGCGGAGTTCGAACTCACCAAAGCTCCCGAATTCGACCATGTGGTCATCAACGACGACCTTGCCCAGGCCATCGAGGAGGCGACCCGCATCCTCTCGGATTTTCTCGCCCGATAGGATACCTGCAGGTAAAACGCGCTCAAAATCCGACGGATATGACTCCGAACCTGTTCCGGTGCTCTTCGCGGATCATTCCCGGCCCGGCCGGAACCGAACGAAAAAAATAAACGACAAAACAAACAATACCGTGAAACACGTAATGCTCTACTTCGGGTCCTTCAATCCGATCCACAAGGGCCACATCGCGCTGGCCGAATATGCGATCGAAAAAGGACTCTGCGACGAAGTCGTACTGGTGGTTTCTCCGCAAAACCCGCTCAAGCCCGCCGGACAGCAGGCTCCGGAGCTGGATCGCTTCTCGATGGCGGAAACCGCATGCGCCGCATCGAAATATCCCGACAAGATCAAACCGTCGGTCATCGAATTCATGCTCGACAAACCGTCGTACACGATCCACACCCTGCGTCACCTGACGGAGAACTACGGTACGCAGATGCGATTCTCGATCCTGATGGGCGACGACCTTGTGCCGCAACTGCCCGAATGGAAACAGTACCGCGAAATCATCGACAACTATCCGATCTTCGTCTATCCCCGTACCGGACAGCCGCTGCCCGACCTCGGAGGACGAATCACCCTCCTCAAAGGCGCACCGCTGTATCCGTACTCGTCGAGCGAGATCCGCGAGCGGCTCGGTCGCGGCGAAGATGTCGGCAACATGCTCCCCGAAGGGGTGATGCAATACATCCGGGAAAAAGACCTGTGGAGTCCGGCCAGCTACATCGCATCGCTGACCGCACGCCTCGAAGCGACTCCCGACGACGCCTCCCTCTACGTCGAACGCGGCCAGTGGCACTACCGCCGCAACGAATGGGGAGAAGCCCTCAACGACTTCAACCGGGCACTGCAAATCGATCCCGACCACCGGGAGGCCCGGCAATTCGTGGAAATGACCTATGAAATTCTTTCGTTCCGGCATACGGACATCTACAACCCCTGATATGAAACGACTCAACATTGCCCTGATGGCGGGCGGCGACTCCTCGGAACGGGAGATCGCGCTCCAGAGCGCCGCACAGATCGCATCGGCGCTCGATCCTGCGAAATACGACATAACCCTCATCGACCTGCACGGCCGCGACTGGCACTACACGTCGCCCGACGGACGGCAATGGCAGGTCGATAAAAACGACTTCTCGATCACCATCGACGGCGACCGCAAAACTTTCGACTACTCCCTGATTCTGATTCACGGCACACCGGGCGAGAACGGCCGTCTGCAAGGTTACCTCGACATGATGGGGATTCCGTACTCCTCCTGTTCGATGACCTCGTCGGTGGTCACCTTCGACAAAATTACGACCAAACGCACCGTAGCCGAATTCGGGATTCCGCTGGCCCGGGGCTTTTTCTTCGGCCGCGACAGTCGGATCGATCCGGAGGAGATCGTCCGCACACTCGGCCTTCCCGTATTCGTAAAACCCAATGCCAGCGGCAGTTCGTTCGGTGTAACTAAAGTAAAAAGCGAAGCGGATATCTTGCCCGCCGTCGCCGAAGCCTTCACCGAGAGCGATGAAATCCTGATCGAGGAGTGCATCCGGGGTCGGGAGATGGGATGCGGCATGCTGATCGCCAAAGGCAGGGAGTACATCTTCCCGATCACGGAGATCGTTTCCAAGAAAGAGTTCTTCGATTACGAAGCCAAATACACCGCCGGCTGCTCGGACGAGATCACCCCGGCGGACATCGCGCCCGAAATCAAGGCCGAACTCAACCGCCTGACGGCGCTGGCCTACAAAGCCTGCCGCTGCCGGGGCGTGGTGCGCGTGGATTTCATCGTCACGCCCGAGGGCAAGTCTTACCTGATCGAACTCAACTCGATTCCCGGCATGAGCGGCGGCAGCATCGTCCCCAAACAGGTGCGCGAAGCCGGCATGACGCTCGGGGAACTGTACGACCTGATTATCGAAGACACTTATGATCGAGATAGACGATAAGATCGTCAGCGCCGACCTGCTGCGCGATTGTTTCGCCTGCGACCTGGCGGCCTGCAAGGGTATCTGCTGCGTGGAAGGCAACGCGGGCGCACCGCTCGAAACGGACGAAGTCGATACGCTCGAAGAGGAGTATCCCAACTATAAGCCCTACATGACGCCCGAAGGCATCCGGGCCGTCGAAGCGCAGGGATTTATGGTCGTGGACGAAGACGGGGACTACACCACGCCGCTGGTGGACGACGCCGAATGCGCCTATGCCTGCACGGAAGAGGGGATCACCTTCTGCGCTATAGAAAAGGCGTTCCGGGAGGGAAAAACGACTTTTCGCAAACCCATCTCCTGCCATCTCTATCCGATCCGCCTGATGAACTTCTCGAACGGCACGGTCGGACTCAACTACCACCGCTGGTCGATCTGCGAACCGGCACGCCAATGCGGAAAACGGCTCGGGATCCCGGTGTACAAGGCGCTTCGGGAGCCGATCATCCGTCGCTTCGGCGAAGAGTTCTACAAAGCGCTCGAAACTGCGGAACAACTGCTCAAGAATCAATAGAGAAACAACGACACGAAATGAAAAACCGACATATCATCGCTGCCGCCTTGCTGCTGCTCACCACGACGGCAGCGGCACAGGACCGCCATACGGAGACGACCCCGGACACCGGTGAAAACCTGCAAACGACACCGAATGCCGAACAGCTCCGCCAACAGATCGAAACGCTGCAACGGCAGCTCGACCTGCTCGAAAAGGGGCGGGACACCCTGGCCGCAAAGAAACCCGCACTGCTTTCCGATCCCGTGGAACCCATCGCCAACATGAACGGAATCATCCCCCTGGACACGCTGCAAACGATCAACGAAGCGGTGAAAATCGTCATTTACAACGACAATTCGTGGAAATACGTCCGCGACAGAGAGTTTGTCAAGGACAGTTCGATCTACACCAAATACTGGGACACGGGCACGCTGTTCCCGTACAAGGAATATCCGCTGTCGGAGATGCCTGCATCGCTTGCGATCGATCTGGTGGATTCGCTCAAGTGCTATCATTATCCCCACAAGGGCAGCATCCGCTCCAAATACGGCATCCGCCATCGCCGGCGACATCAGGGAGTCGATATTCCGATTAAAACGGGCGATCCCGTTTATGCGACTTTCAACGGCCGGGTCCGCATCTCGGAGTACAACCGGGGCGGTTACGGCAACCTGATCATCGTGCGTCACGACAATGGTCTGGAAACCTACTACGGACACCTCTCCGAACGGCTCGTGCAAAGCGGCGAATGGGTCGAGGCAGGACAGATCATCGGTCTGGGCGGTTCGACGGGCCGCAGCACCGGCCCGCACCTGCATTTCGAAACCCGTTATTACGGACAGGCTTTCGACCCGGAGCGGCTGATCGACTTCGAATCGGGCATTCTGCGACGTCAGACATTCCTGCTCAAGAAATCGTTCTTCGACATCCGGTCCAACGCCGGACAGGATTTCGATGACGAGGCGGAAGTGGAAAAGGCCGACAAAAAGGAGGCTGCGGAAAGAGCCGCCGTAACTTACCACACGATCAAGTCGGGCGATACGCTCGGCGCCCTCGCACGGCGGTACGGCACGACGGTATCGAAGCTCTGTTCGCTCAACGGTATCAAATCGACCACGATCCTGCGGCTCGGACGCAAGCTCCGGGTCCGCTAAACAAACAGACGAGCCGGAACAGGGCGGGGTGTGGTATGAAACTGGCTCCGTACCGGATGATGCGACTCCGGAAACAAATTATCAAATAGCTAATAAAAATTAGGCACATCCGCTCATTACTTTTTCTTTGAACCTATGATTCCGAATGAGCGGCACACCGCGCGACCAGTCGGCGTGGGTGCTCGAAGAGTTTCCTGACCGCCCGAACGCCGTCCGTTGGACCTACCAGATTACCGACAAGGACTATAAGGAGGCCGTGCGTCAGACGCTCGAACGCTGGGCAGACCGGGACGAGGAAAAACAATAGGGCAAAAGCCTTTGCGAAACAAGGCTTTTCCCGACTTATTTCCACATAAGCGGGCCGCAGTATCGCTACTGCGGCCCGCTTTTTTACTGCCGATTCTTCCCGGCGGCACGGCCGTTTCGATATGGCTCTCGGATCATTTGGAATAATCGCGGGCGCCGAAAATCAGCGAACCGATACGCACCAGCGTCGCTCCGTATTCGAGAGCGATCCGGTAGTCGTGGGACATTCCGATCGAAAGGGTATCGAACTCCGGCCCGAAATAGGGCGACAACTCGCTCTTATACCGTTGCAAAGCGGCGAAATCCCGCCGGATGACCTGCTCGTCGCCGGTGTTGGTCGCCACGCCCATGACACCCCGCACCCGCAGGTTGGGCAGCCGTGCAAAGGCGCCGCTGCGAACGTATTCCTGCAATTCCGCCCACTCCCAGCCCGATTTGGACTCCTCGTCAGCCACGTGGATCTCCAGCAGTACGTCGATCGTACGGCCCGCAGCGGCAGCGGCTTTCTGGATCGCCTCGGCCAGCCGAACGCTGTCGAGCGAATGGATCATCGCCACGAAAGGCACGACCATCTTCACTTTATTGGTCTGCAAATGGCCGATCAGGTGCCATTCGATGTCCTTGGGAAGCTCCTCGTACTTCTGAGCCATCTCCTGAGGCCGGTTCTCTCCGAAAATCCGCTGGCCGGCTTCGTAAGCCTCCATGATCCGCTGGGCAGGGTAGGTTTTTGAAACGGCCACCAGCTCCACCTGCCCGGGCAAGGAGCTTTTGACCCGCAATATCCGATCTGCTATCGACATCCTACAATCTCTCCAATTTTACAGTGAAGTGACGCATCAATTCCGTCTCCCAGACGATTTTAACGCCTCGTTTTATTTCGTCACGACGATCGTAAACATTTTTTAGAGCCGCTGCGATTACATCCATATGATTGTTGGTATAAACACGCCGAGCGATACACAAGCGGAGCAGATCAAGGCCTCCAAAGCGATTTTCACGAGTTACAGGGTCACGGTCTGCGAGGATATAACCGATTTCACAACCACGGATACCGGCCTCCAAATACAACTCGATAGCGAGAGTTTGCGCAGGGAACTCTTCTTTCGGAACACTCGAGAGCACCTTGTCGGCATCGACAAACAGCGCATGACCTCCGACAGGTCTTTGATAGGGAATACCGTATTCATCCAAACGCGCCGCAAGATATTGAACCTGTTTGATACGTGTTTCGATATTATCAAACTCGGTATTTTCCTCAAGACCAACGGCCAAAGCCGCCATATCCCGGCCGTTCATACCTCCGTAGGTAAGATAACCTTCAAAAGGAATACAGAATTTTTTTGCACCTTCATACCAGTCTTCATGCCTGGTAGCAATAAAACCGCCCATATTTACGAGGCCGTCTTTCTTGGAGGACATAGTCATGCCATCAGCCAAAGAAAACATCTCCTTTACGATCTCCTTGATGGTCTTGTCCGCATACCCGTCCTCCCGGGTCTTGATGAAATAGGCATTCTCCACGAAGCGTGCCGAATCGAAAATAACACGTTTGCCGTATTTGTCCGCAAGGGCGCGCACCTCCCGCAGGTTTTGCATGGAAACAGGCTGGCCACCGGCGGTATTATTGGTGACTGTCACGATGATGAAAGGAATTTTGTCCTTATATTGCTTCAGGGCTGTTTCCAGTTTTGCAGGATCGACATTGCCTTTGAACGGCACTTCCAATTGGGTGTCTTTCGCCTCATCTACAGTACAATCGAGCGCTACGGCTTTACGGCTCTCTATATGCCCCTTTGTCGTATCAAAATGCGAGTTGCCCGGGACAATATCTCCGTTATGCACCAGATGACTGAAAAGAACATTCTCTGCGGCTCGTCCCTGATGGGTCGGAATTACATATTCAAATCCGGTCAGCCGGGTAATGGTATCTTTCAACAGAAAGAAAGATGAAGAGCCGGCATAACTCTCATCTCCCATCATCATCGCCGCCCATTGGCGGTCGCTCATCGCACCCGTACCCGAATCGGTAAGGCAATCGATATAAACTTGATCCGCTTTTAATTGAAATAAATTGTAGTGAGCTTCTTTGATCCATTTTTCACGTTCTTGTCGCGTACTTTTACGGATAGGTTCAACCATTTTAATTTTCCATGATTCAGCAAAAGGCAGTTCCATAATATAATTTTTTACTAATTAATAGAATTAAAAAAAGATTTTTATTAGTACATACGATAACAAAGATAGTGAAATTTGCGATATTAAAAAAGAAAGAAGAAGTAAAAATTTGTTTTGATTCTTCTTTCTTTTACAGGCAGACCTACAGCACGGAGCGGGACAACCGCTCTTCCGGCCGGTAAGCCGGCGACGGCTACCAGCCGCCGCCCAGCGCCTTGAACAGATTCACATAATTGATATACTGTTGAGCTACGAGGTTCACATATTCCATCTGCGACTGGTACATGTTTCTTTCGGCGTCGATCACGTCCAGATAGGCCGACATACCGTTGCGGTAGAGCGAATTGGTCATCGTGGCGATCTCGATATTGGCCCGGAGCAACCGGGCGTAATTCTCGGCCTGGCTGCGGTAGGTAGCGATGTCGAGCAGGCTCTTTTCCACATCGCCCAACGCTTCGAGCACGGTCTCCTCATAGGCGAACACGCTCTGATAATATCGCTCCCTGGCAACCTGCTCCTGCCGCTTGAGCTTGCCGAAATTAAAGATCGGCTGCACGAGCGACCCGACGGCCGACCACGCCCACGAATGACCGTCGGAAATACCTTCGATCGAACTGGAAACGATACCCCCGGCTCCGGTCAGCGTAATCGACGGAAAACGCTTGCTACGGGCAAGCCCCACGTTCGCGGCCGCCTCATCCATGTTGAACGAAGCCTCCATGATGTCGGGACGCCGCTCGAGCAATTCCGAAGGAAGTCCGACGGGAATATCCATTACCTGATAATTGTCCAGCAAGGCATCGTCGAAAGTTTCGTCCCCGAAATAGGAGGGATTCTCGCCGAGCAGGACACAAAGGGCCAGACGCGACTGCTCGACGGCACGCTGATACTGCGGAATATCGGCCTCGGCCTGATAGACGAGGCTCATGGCTTGCTGAAGGGCCACGCCGTTGGACATGCCGTAACGGGCGAGCGAATCCACGAGCGCCGCCGACTCCCGGCGCAGCACATAGCTCTGCCGGGCGATCCGCAGGTCGCGGGTGTATTGAAGCACGGTAAAATAGGAGGTGGCGACTTCCGCCGTCAGCGACAGCATCACGCCCCGGTAGCCCCATTCCGAAGAGTAGAGAGCTGCCTTAGCCGCCCGGTTAGCGCTGCGGAGTGTTCCGAAAAGGGGTACTTCCCAGGAAATCGACGGTTCGATCGTATATTGTTGGGTCGTACCGGTCGGCTCGGTATAGTTTCCCTGCGCCGAGACGTTCAGTCCCACCGAGGGAAGAAAAGGCGCACGGGCCACAGCGATATTGGCGCGTGCTTCGAAGATACGCGAAGCCGCCTGCGCCAGATTGCGGTTGTTTTCGAGCGCGTGCTCCACCAGGCGATTGAGCGTCGAATCCCCGAAAATCTCCCACCAGGCGAAAGGCAGCGACACCGAATCCTGCGGAAAATCGCCCGCGAAGCGATAATTCTCAGGCACTTCGACCTGCGCGTCGTAGAGTTTCGGAGTGCACGATGCCAGTGCGGCAGCGAACAGAATGATTGCAAAGTATCGTTTCATGACTCTTTTTGTTTTAACTCCCGCTTGCGTTCGAACTTGCCGACACGGGCAACCAGATAATACAGAGCAGGGTAGATGAAAATGCCCAGCATCGTGGCGAGCAACATACCGCCCACCAGAGCCATACCCATAATATTGCGGGCCGTAGCATAGACCCCGCTGGCGAAGATCAGCGGCATGACGCCCAGGATGAACGAGAAGGCGGTCATCATGATCGGCCGCATACGCAGCCTCGCCGCCTCGATCGTCGCGGCCTTCAGGTCCATGTTCTTCTCGAAGAAGAGCTGATCGGCATATTCCACGACCAAAATGGCATTCTTGGCCGAAAGACCGATCAGCATGACCAACGAGATCTGCATGTAGATATTATTGATAAACTCGGGGCTGACCAGGTACGCCGCACCGACAAATAACAGTGCGCCGAGCACCGCGAGCGGGACACTCAACAGGATCGCCAGCGGCAGCCCCCAGCTGTTGTAGAGGGCCGAAAGAGTCAGGAACACGAAGACAATAGCCAGCAGGTAAACGGCGCCGCTGCTGCCCGAAGCCGTCTTTTCCTGATAGGATAAGCCGCTCCAGGTGGTTCCGACCG
>ERZ779725.730-NODE-730-length-20178-cov-2.292849_pt1 | contig 20178 bp, 13 predicted proteins | sample MGYA00511890_ERZ779725 | MGnify/ENA primary metagenome ERZ779725 (study PRJEB29588, sample SAMEA2148549) | human gut metagenome | biome: human gut; feature: human-associated habitat; material: faeces | place: Denmark | collected 2008/2010 ...
ATTCTTAAAAAGCCGATACGCACGTTTGCGATAGGAATGAGCGAGGATGCAATCGATTTAAAATATGCGCGTGAGGTTGCGGATTATATAAAGAGCGATCACACGGAGGTTATTATAACTAAGGACGATGTTATAAAAAGCCTTGAGACTGTTATATATGCGCTCGGAACGTATGATATAACCACCATAAGAGCAAGCATGGGAATGTATCTTATCTGCAAGGCTATTCACGAAAAAACCGATGTAAGAGTGCTTATGACGGGTGAAATTTCGGACGAGCTTTTCGGATATAAATATACCGATTTTGCGCCGAACGCAAAGGAATTTCAAAAAGAAGCCGAAAAACGTATCAGAGAAATTCATATGTACGATGTTTTGAGGGCGGACAGATGTATTTCCGACAACTCCATAGAGGGCAGAGTGCCTTTCGGCGACCTTGATTTTGTAAAATACGTTATGGCGATTGACCCCGAAAAGAAAATGAACAAGTATAACATGGGTAAATATTTGCTTCGTCATGCGTTTGAGGGCGACTATCTGCCTCATTCGATACTTTACAGAGAAAAAGCGGCATTTTCGGACGCTGTCGGTCATTCGATGGTTGACCATTTGAAGGAATATGCCGAAACGAAATATACGGACGAAGAATTTGAAGAAAAAGCGCAGAAATACGTATACGCAACGCCGTTTACGAAAGAATCTCTGCTGTACAGAGAAATATTTGAAAAATATTATCCGAACCAGGCGGAAATGGTCGTTGATTTCTGGATGCCCAACAAATCATGGGAGGGCTGTGATGTAAACGACCCGTCGGCTCGTGTTCTTTCAAACTACGGAAACAGCGGAAAATAAAATATTTATATATAAATCGGAGGAAAGTCAAATGAATTTTGATAATCTGACAAGCTTTATGAAGCATTTAACGAATGAGGTAGACGTTCCGTCCGTCGACATTATCGTATGCAAGGACGGCAAGCAGGTTTACCACAGCGGCGGGCGTGCGTACAGCGAGGATTATAAGTATTATAATCTTTATTCCGTTTCAAAGGTTATAACCTGCACGGCGGCTTTGCAGCTTTTGGAAAAGGGCAAATATCTTCTCAACGACCCGTTATACGAATATATGCCCGAATTTAAAGAAATGTATGTTAAAAAGGAGTTTGTTTCCTCCGATGAAGGGCGGCTTCGCTCGGAGGGCAGAGAGGTTGCGGAAAACGGCAAAAAATTTGAGATAGTAAAGGCAAAAAAACCTATCTGCATTAAAAATCTGTTTTCCATGAGCGCCGGCTTTGACTATGATATGCACAGTCCCGAAGCCGAAAAACTTAATAAAGAAACAAACGGCAGATTTCCCACACGCATGATTGCGAAAGCATTATCACAGCGTCCCTTAAGCTTTGAGCCGGGAGAGCATTGGCAATACAGCCTTTGCCATGACGTTTTGGGCGCTTTTATAGAAGTTGTTTCGGGAATGAGATTTTCCGAATATTTAAAGAAAAATATTTTTGAGCCTTTGGGCATGAACGATACAACGATGAAGGTTACGGACGAAGTGCTTTCAAAAATGTTTCCGCAGTTTGAGTATGACAGCGAAACGAAAAAAGCGCATGAAATTTCAAAAGATAACGGATTTATAATCGGAAGCGAATATGAGGGCGGCGGCGCGGGAATAATTTCCACGGTCGACGATTACATAAAATTTGTTACAGCGCTTGCAAACGGCGGAAAAACAAAGGACGGCGTACAAATCTTAAGTCCGCACACGATAAACCTTATGCGTACAAACCGTTTGGGCGAAAAACAGCTTGCGGATTTCAACTGGAATCAGCTTTCGGGTTACGGCTACGGCTTGGGAGTGCGTACGATGATTGACAGAGCGAAAGGCGGTTCGTTAAGCCCGATAGGCGAATTTGGCTGGGGAGGCGCCGCAGGTGCATATGCAATGATAGATCCCGATAATCATATATCGGTATTTTACGGTCAGCATATGCTTAACAATCTTGAACCGTATATTCACCCCAGAATAAGAAACATAGTTTATTCATCGCTTACAAAATAAAAGCGAAAAAGGACTTGCGAAATGCAGGTCCTTTTTCTGTCGGGGTTATTTTAATTTAATTTTTTATGCTTATTTTATGATTACGATTTCCTTTACAACGTGGTCATATATTCTTATGAATACACGTCTGGGGCTTAATTCATCGTATTTCTGAATATCGCCTGCGTCGGAAACTGTAACGGAGTTGTTTGTTTTTTCGGTGTCAACAGATACAACCTTAACGTTCTCCAAAGAGTAGTTTTCAACTGCCCCGTTGTTTACCGTAACGTTTATAGAATTTGCGAATTTTCTTTCAACCTTACCGTAGATTAATTCCATATCTCCGTCGGTTTTCTTAAATTCGGCTGCTTTGTCTTTAACCTCGAACAATACCGAAATCTTGTCGATTGCTCCCGAAGAGTTTGTTCTGTACTGAATTATATCGCCTGTTTGGAGTTTTTCACCGCTTGCGTTTACAAGTGTGTTGCTTTCTGCCGTTTCAAGCTCAATTCTCTTGCCGTCAACGATTGCATAAAGCTTCTGTACAGTTTCGTCTTTTGAGTTTCTTACCGTTGTTATTTCGTCGATAACAGCTATCGGAGATTCAACGTTTGTAAGACCCGTAGAGTTTTTAACAAGCACGATTTTAGCTGTCAAATCTTCGTCAACATCGTATATTTCAACGTCATAAACGCCGTCGTTGTCAAACATGGATTTGTTTTTGATTGCGTAATCGTCTTCGTCCTGTGAAGCCGCGGGAATATCGAATACTACTGTGGAATCCGTAATTTTGAAGTTTCCGAGTTTTCCCGACGTTTTGTTGTAAACCGCGTCGGACGCTTTATAGTTAAGAACAAAGTTTTCTTTATCTATTTTTAAAGAGTCGCTCGATAAATCTTTTGCAGTATTGATTTTCGTAAGCTTGCCTTCCGCATTTACTTCGTAGGTGATAAGCTGTTTCTTAACGCTTCCGCCTGCTTTAAGCTTGCCCAAAACAGTTTCCGCAGTTTCTTTTGCCGCACCGTTTAATGAAAGTCTGTCTTCCGAAGTCAGTGTTTCCGTTTCGCCCTTCATGGTGAAGAGTTTAACCTTCATGCTGCTGTCAAGGTTACCCGTCATGCCTGCGTCTATGATATACGCATACTTGTCGGAGAGGTTTGAACTTGCGTCAACAGCCGCAATTCTGCCCATTACGTCAAGGTAGAAGATACCTGTGTCTTCAAGCTTAATTTCGTCACGGTAGTTGTCTGCAACCTTATAGAATTTGTCGCCTATTTTGTATTCGCCTTTTTTGATTTCCGTTACTTTTCCTTCAGCAGTGTTTGAAATAACGTATGCGGAAAGAACCTTGCCGTCTGTCGATTTAAGATAGGATATAACGTCCCATTCTTTTAAGTCGGAGAAATCAACATTATTTCCGTGAATATCCTGCAATCTGAATTTAACGTCTGTTTTGTCAGGGTCAAACTGCAATGACTGGTTGCCGTATTTGTCGGATACCGTATATGAAAGTGAGCTTGTGGATTCTACAACGAGGTTTTTAAATTCGTTTAAGAAGATTACATCATAGATGTCGTCCTTATTGTTGTCCAAAAGAACAATATTTCCTTTAAGCTCTCCGTTCCCTTTTATCAGAGAAGAATCGTAGGAAACCGCAACGCCGTTGTATATCATTGTGGGAGCTTCCGCAATTTTAACAAATTTTGTGGAATTATCGGTATTTTTGTTTTTCCAATAGTTGATTTTGCCCGCTTCGACAGAATGAATGTTGTCGCCGTCGATTGTCATTTCTTTATTCTGTCCGTCCTCGTTAATAGCAAGGATAACTATCTTTTCTTTGTTGGACTTTGTTGTGAGATAATACGAAACGTTGTAGCCCAAAAGATTTTGTGCATTTTCGTCCGTTGTTTTGTAAACAACGTTGTCTATTTCGATATTATTTTTTTCAAGTCCGCCGTTTGCAGAAAGATGCGTGAAGTAGTTGCCTGTGATTTTACCGTCTAATTTCTCCGTATCGAGATATTCCTGTAAAATCGTTTTCTTTGTGATTTCGTAGTTGGTGTTTGTGCCAAAGCCTGTCTGTTCCATCATGCCGATTGTAAGCGTGTTGTTCGTAAGAATTGCCGCAGTACCTCTTTTGATAACGCTTGATCCTACCCCTGTTGCGTTCTTTGTGAATCCGTACTGGTTACCAACCGATAAATAGCCCGACGGATATCCGCCCTTAGATTCCGCCGCAGGTTCGTAGCCTGCCATACGAACAAGAACCGTTACCGCTTCCTGGTAGGTGATTTTGTCCTCGGGACGGAAGCTTCCGTCGGGATCGCCTATAACCATACCCTGTTCGTGAGCGATATTGATATATCCGTTAGCCCAATAATCGGCATAAAGGTCATTAAAGTTGACAGTTCCTTTTACAGCGTCAGCCGCGTCTTGAAGTCCGAGTGCGTGAACTGCGATTTTCGCAAATTCAGATCTTTTAAGACCGTCCTCGGGTCTGAAGCTTCCGTCGGGGTCGCCTATCATGATTTTAAGCGCTCCCAAAACCGTGCCTGCTTCTTCGTATGCTGTGCCGATAAGGTCGTCGGAAACCTTCTGCGCAAAGCTTGTTGTGAATAGCCCTAATGTCATAACTGTGCAAATCATTAAACTTACAGCTTTTGTGAAAATGTTTAAAGATTTAGGTTTGTTTGTCATTTTTCATACCTCCGTATAAATTAAAATAATGGTTACATATCAAACAGACCGACCAGGGCAAGCCAAGCCTAATTTAATATGTAACCATTATTTTTTGAAAACCGATATGTAACCGTTATTTTGTTTTTGCGGTATCTCTCACCGCCGTATATGAGTATAGCATAAATTATTCATAAAATCAATGCAAAATTTTTTCCAAAATTAAATGAAATTTTTTCTTTTAAAAACTTTAATGGTGAGATATGCCGTTAATAAGCCGACAAATAGTCCGCCTATAATGTCGGACGGAAAATGAACGTAAAGATACATTCTCGAAAAAATTATTAAAATAGCAATAGGAACTGCGATATATCCCGCCTTTTTATTAAAATAAGTAATTATGTATGCCGCAGTTGACGAGGCAATTGTATGCCCCGACGGAAATGACGAGCCGTGGGGGGGACCGATTAAAATTTTTACCGCTTCGTTAAGTTCGTATGGGCGCGGACGTGAAACAATAGGCTTTATTATGAGGTTTCCGAGTACGGCGCCTATTGCAAGTCCGATTAAAAGAACAATGCCGCCCCGTCTGTACTTTTTTTGGCAAAGCATAATAACCGCAAACAAAATCCAAATTATTCCTCCGCTTCCCAAAAGCGTAATTTTCGGCATCAGAAAATCCAAAAATCCGCACGTAAAATTTTCTCTTATAAAATCCAAAATCGCAAAATCAATATTTGTAAGCACTGAAATTCTCCTTAATATCCGTATTTATAACCCAAAAGCTTTGCTGTCATATGTGCGGGAAAATACAATTCTCCTAAAAGCGCTATTATATCTTCGGGATATTCTTTTCCGCCATACATGGAAACAAGCGGTACCTCCTCTCCGTTTATGTTTAGTTTCATATCTAAAATATAATAATATTCTCCGTTCTTGGGAACGTAATCTATCGGAGCCTGAGCATAGCTTTCAATCGGGACGGTTTTTGGAGACGGGGGACTATCGTATGTTATATTAAGCGTATAGGAGTATACTTTGTCATCATAACCTGTTCCGTTTGCAAATTCGGTATGTACGGTTATTTCTTCTTCTGTAATTTCCGCTTTTGCATTCAAAAGCGTCAAAACGTCCGCAAGCTTTATATATGCGCCGTATGACGCTTTAACCAAAACCGTATTTGAGGGAGTTTTAATCTCGGTATCCGAGGAAGTGTATATGCCTCTGTTCCATTCGGCAAGCTTACCGTTCATACGGCAGTTTTGCGTTGTTTTTATCAAGCCGAAATCTGTTTCTGTTTGATAAAAATCCGCGGGCTTTGTAATGGTTAGAGTCCGTTTTTCGCTGTCCCAAACAACATCATAGCCGTGTTCCTTCATTTCCTCGGCTTTTATGTATGTTCTTCCGCCGATATTTGCACTTTTTATTTCTTTTTTGTTTAAATATGTTTTTATATCCGTCTCGTAGAATTTACCGGCAATTTCACCCGTTTTTCCGTTTTGACTTTCGCAAAGCTCACCCGATAAAGCTTGAAGCGAATTGAATCTTCCGCCCTTATCGGTAATATCCAAAATTCGTTTATCTTCATACCAGTATACGTCGAAGCCGTAGTGCCAATTGAGTATTTCGGCATCTATCATTGTTTCTCCGCCGATATTGTACGATGTAATGGGAGAATAATACAAATACGTTTTAATATCGGTGTAATAATAATTTCCGATAACGTCTCCGTTAGCGGCATATGCTGAACTCAAAAGTGTAAAAAGCATTATAAGCAATGCGGACAAAAGCTTTTTCTTCATATTGTTTTCTCCTTTTTTCTTTTATTGTATCATGAAGCTTTTGGAATGTCAATAAAATTAATGAAAAATTAATTTTTAAAAATATACAATTTTTTGTGCATAGTGTGATATTGACAAATATGTATTTTTACTGTATAATATAATAAAGGCGGTGAAAAAAGTGAGGGAAAACATTTACGTTGACTGGAATCCGTGGCACGGCTGTACAAAAATAAGCGAGGGCTGCAGATATTGCTATGTGTACCGCCAGGACGAAATGTACGGCGCACAGATTTCATCGCAGCTGTGCCGAAAAACGGGAAACTTTAATCTCCCCATAAAGAAAAAACGGGACAAAAGCTATAAAATCCCACCCAAAAAAATCATTTTTACGTGCTTTACGTCTGATTTTTTGCTTGAAGATGCGGACGAATGGCGGCAGGAATGCTGGGATATGATTCGCACTCGCAAGGATTGCTTTTTCTATTTCTTCACAAAGCGGATTCATCGCTTTAAAGAGTGTATTCCGAACGATTGGGGAGACGGGTATGACAATGTAATTGTCGGCTGTACGGTAGAAAACCAAAAAATGGCGGATTTTCGGCTCCCGATTTTTAAAAGTCTTCCGATAAAGCATAAGTCGATTATGGTATCTCCGCTTTTGGAGCATGTGGATATTTCCGAATATCTTGATGAAAGCATAGAGGAGGTAGCCGTCGGCGGTGAGTCGGGAGTTAATGCACGCCCGTGCAATTACGACTGGATTTTGGATTTAAGACGTCAATGCGTTGAAAAAGATGTGCCGTTTCGGTTTCATCAGACAGGCGCATATTTTATAAAAGACGGAAAAATGTATAGAGTAAAACGGGGTTATCAGCTCGTTCAGGCGCGTAAAGCAAACATAGATTACAAAATAGGCGACTATTTCATTCCCGAAAAGGTTGCTTATTATCAAAATACGGATAGGAAAAGGAGTAATTCTGATGAGCAGGAAGAAGAAAAAGAACACAAAGTTTTTGATGTGTGAGAGAAATTGGGTTTACTATACGCTTATGACAGTGGCAGGCTTTTTCGGCGCATATACGTTTTTGCTTCGAGGAAACGTATTCTGTAATGCGCAGACGGGCAATATCGTGCTTATGGGGCTTGCGCTCGGCGAGGCAAAATGGGGAAAAGCGCTTTATTACCTCATTCCTATTTCGGCATATCTTTTGGGGGCGCTCATATCGGAGCTTTTTCCGAACCCCGTAAAGCATAATTTCCCGATTAGGTGGGATACGCTCCTTATCGGATTGGAAATGCTTATAATCTTAATGCTCGGATTTATACCCGATTCCGCTCCTGTGCAGATTTCGCAGGTCATAATAAACTTTATCGCTTCAATGCAGTATAATACCTTCCGTCAGGCGGAGGGCGTCCCGATGTCGACAACGTTCGCAACAAACCATATACGTCAGATAGGCATAGGGCTTGCACGCGAAATAAAGCATTTCCGTACGGAACACAGCGAATACAGAGAAAAATTTCTTAAACATTTAAAAATGCTGATTTTTTTCCTTGTAGGCTCTGTTGTCGGTACCGTGCTTTGCAATATATTTATGGGAAAAGCGATTTGGTTTACGCTTATACCTCTCGGAACAGTATTTTCAGCGCTCTTTAATGCGGATTTGACAACCGAAAAGGATTTACTTGAAAAAAAGCCGTCGGGTCATTAGAAATTAAATAAATTTTAAACATATCGGGCTCATCTATTGCATAATAATTAGTAAAAGCAAAAAGAGGAGCGGCTATGATGAAAGATTATATGGAGGAAAGAGCGATTATCTTTTCGCATTATATTATCGAAAATCAATCAACGGTCCGAGATACCGCAAAGAAATTTTCAATTTCAAAATCGACCGTACATAAGGACGTAACGGAACGTCTTAAACATATAGACCCCGATTTGTACGAAGACGTCAGGTGCGTCCTTAACAAAAACAAGGCGGAGCGGCACTTAAGAGGCGGACTGGCAACAAAACGAAAATATGAACACGAGAAAACAGCGCATATTTGATATAATGCGCTGTTTTTTTTGAAATTTTTACGGAGTAGTTCCGAACTATCGGAGCAGCTCCGTTTTTTTGTTATGCCGGAACTTAAAATTTAGCTGTTAAACCTATCAAGAAACAGGTCTAAATACAATTTCTTAATTATCACTTTGCCTTTCATATACTTCCTATACTGCCTTTTGTTTAAATTCATAACTATATTTTGCCGTTAAAAACCGACTTCCTATTTGTTAGATTTTTGATCTGACTTTTGGAGGTCGGTTCTTTTTTTTGCTGTTTTCAGTTGCAAACATTGAAATATACGGTTATAATATAATAAACAAACAAGTCGGAAATAGTGGTGCAAGAAGTCGGAAATAGTCATTGAAAAAAGGGAGAAATTATTGTATAATGTTTATAAGAAGAACGAGAAAATATACGGCGGGGGGGTTTAATATTTACAGTGCAATTATAGTTGACGATGAAATGGCGGCGCGAAAAAGCTTGGAAAAGTATATAACCGAGCTGTCCGATGATTTTTATGTCAAAGGGATATTCAATGACGGCGACGAAGCGATTGAATTTCTTAAAAGCAATGAGGTTGACGTTGTTTTTACCGATGTGAAAATGCCGTGTGTTTCCGGTGTGGAGCTTGCGAAATTCATCTATGAAAACAATATAGATACCGAGGTCGTTATAATAAGCGGATTCTCCGAATTTGAGTATGCGCAGGACGCTATGAAATACGGCGCTGTCGAATATCTTTTAAAGGTTGTCAGCGTCCCCGATTTCAAAGCGCTTCTTGCAAAACTTCGGGGGATTTTGAAGGGTAAGACTAAACAGATGAATGAGAGCAAACGCCTTGAAGCAACTATTTTCTTTTATGATTTATTGGGAGGCTTTTATTCGGACGAAACGGAAATAAGAAATAAGTTTGACACACTTTCGAGCGGAATAAAATTTGAAAATGCGGTTTGCGAAATAGTAACCCTTGAATTTATAAATCTGGAAAGCTTTATGCAAAACGAATGGCGATACAGCGCAGACGTATTTGAAGATACAATTGTAAATTTTTTGAGCATGATAAACAATGAAGACACCACACTTCTTTTAAAGCTCAAAAGCGACTGTTTTACGTGTCTTATACTGCACAAAAAAGGCTTTGAAAAGATAAGCGAGGACGTTTTGGCATATGAGCTCAAAAATATATTCGGTCTTTCGCCTAACAAAATAACGACGCAGTATATGACAATTACCGAAATATACAAAGAAGGCATCCCCGATTTTATAAATATCAAGGAACAGGAAAGGGTTATGCTGTCAAAGCGTATGGATAAGTCGTTGGAAAACCAAAAGGAAATAGTGCACAGAGTAAAGCAGTATATTGAGGAGAATTATCAGCACGGCATAACAAGAAACTCGATTGCGGAGCATTTCAGCCTTAACGAGGATTATCTTGGCAGGGTTTTTAAGAATATCTCGCAAAAAACAATTTCGGAATATCTTTACGAGATACGGTTTCGAAATGCCAAAAAGCTTTTTAAAGAAGGGTATTCAACAGCGGTTGTAAGCGAGAAGGTGGGATATAACTGCGAGGAGAATTTCAGAAGAATGTTTCGCAAATACGTGGGTATGTCTGTAAAAGAGTATAAGGAATACGGTATGAAAAATGAAAAGTAAACTTTCAAACTACTTGAAAAATTATGGCACAAACAGCGTGTTTTTTCGAAATACGTTTTTGGTTTTTATGGCTTTTATAATGGTTTTGAGTGTTCCGATTGTGATATCCTACAATCTTTTTTCGAAAAGAGTAAAAGACAATGCCGTAAGTGCAAACCAATTCGAATCGCAAAAGCTTACTACGGCATACGAAAATATTTTCAGAGATATCGAGTATCTTTCCGCAAGCGTACTTTCCGACGCAAATGTAAATATATTTTTAAGCGCAACGGACGAAATGGTGGTTGAAACACAGACTGTACAGATTAGGGATTTGCTTTCCGCATACATACGGGGAAATTTAAATTTGAGGTCTATGTATATATACAACAGACAGCTTGATTTGCTGTACAGCGCAAACGGCAAAACCGAAAGCGAAGAAAGAGCGCTGTTAAGCTGGCTTTCCGGCTATGATACGGACAAATATACGCATAACTATAAAATTTATCCCATTAAAAACAAGAGCGGTATTATGGATTCGTTTGTTTTTGTTAAAAAATCGCCCGCTTTAAACGGTGCGGTTATGATCGCTGTTGACGCGTCGAAAATTGACAAAAAGCTAAGCGAGGTAATAGGCACAGGTACGGAATTCTACGTGCTTTATGGCAACGATACCGTATATAAAAGCTGTGAAAACGAGCTGCCGGCAGCTCCAAACACACAAAACGGAACTCAAGTTAAAGACGGAAAAATTCTTACGGTTTCCGAGTCGAAATATTATGATTTTAATTATATGGTATTTACCGCCTCGGAGGAATATTTTTCACAGCTTCGGTATATGAAGTTCATGATATTATGGATTTTGATTGTGCTTGTGGTTGTGGGAGTGCTTCTTGCCTTTGTGCTCACGAGGAATAACTTCGGTTATATTATGAGACTTATAGAAACGCTTGACGGAAAGCATATAACCGTCAAGCTTAAGGATGATGAGATTAAATACATAACAGACAGAATAATTTCAATTATAGATGATAATACAACGCTGAAAAGTCAGATAAAAAAGCGTGTAACGGAATACGAGGACGTTAAAGCAAAGGCATTGCAGGCACAGATAAGCCCTCATTTCTTCAACAACAGCTTAAATGCCATAAACTATCAGCTTATCTGTGAATGCGGGTTTGATACAAAAGCGGCGCTTATGCTTTCGCAGCTTTCAAAGATGATTGAGCACAGCTATGTTACCGATACGGTATTTGTTACCTTTAAGGAAGAAATCGAGTATATAAGTATGTATATAGCATTCTTGAAATACCGATACGGTGATTTTGAGACAGAGATAAATCTTCCGAAATCATTGGAGGATAAGAAAATAATGAAAATGTGCATACAGCCTTTTGTTGAAAATTCTGTTTTTCACGGTATAAAAAAGAGCGGTACGTGTATAAAAATAAACTGCTGTGAGGATGAGGAATATATAACGCTGTCTGTCTACGATGACGGAGAGGGCATGAGCGAACAAAATCTGTATGAGCTAAGGGAAAGCCTGAAAAACGACAGCTTTTCCGAGAAAAATATCGGAATTTCAAATATTTATAACCGTTTAAAGCTTATTTACAGGGACAAATGCGATGTTATAATTGAAAGCGAGCAGAATAAATACACAAAAATTACGTTAAAGTTCATCAAGGAGGAAAATTTGACAAATGAAAAAAACAACGTTCAAAAAAACACAGAACAGGGATAGAATCCAGCTTAACCTTATGTCGGTACCGGGACTTCTTCTTGTTTTGATATTCTCGTATCTGCCTATGGTGGGTATAATCATAGCCTTTAAAAGCTTCAATCCGAATTTGGGAATATTCGGGAGCAAATGGGTAGGCTTTGACAATTTCCGTTTCTTTTTCATGTCTGACGATTTCGGACTTCTTATGAGAAATACAATAGGCTATGCGATTTGTTTTCTCGTTTTGGGCAATCTTTTTAATATGATACTTGCGATTATGTTTTATAACATACGAAACAAAGCGGTTTTAAAATATTATCAGACAACGGCAATACTTCCAACCTTTATGTCGATTGTTTTGGTGTCGTATCTCGTTTATATATTTTTGGATCCCGCGAACGGTCTTGTGAACAGAATGCTCCTATCCTTGGGAATGGATAAAATCGCATGGTATACCGAGCCTAAATATTGGCCGTATATACTTAACCTTGTAAATCTTTGGAAGGGTATCGGCTACGGCTCGCTCCTTTATTACGCAACAATAGTAGGTATAGACCAAAGCCTGTTTGACGCCGCAAAGATAGACGGCGCGTCAAAATTTCAGCAGATTATGCACATCATCGTACCCGAGCTTTCATCTTTAATTTGCTTACAGCTTATTATGGGCGTCGGCGGAATCATGGGCGGAGATTTCGGACTGTTTTATCAGGTACCGCGAAATGTTGCCGTTTTGTATGAAACGACGGATATTTTTAACACATATGTATTCAGAGCCTTGCAGGGCGGAAGCACAATGGGCAGAACAACGGCTATCGGACTGTTTCAGTCGCTGTGCGGTATCGTATTGCTGCTTCTGACAAATGCGGCAATTAAAAAGATAGACGCCGATAAAAGTATGTTTTAGGGAAAGGATAATAAAAATGGATAACAGCAAAAATATAACAGTCGGAAAGGTTATTTTAAATTTAATACTATTATTTATGAGCTTTACCTATATTATTCCGATAATACTCATGATTTCTATTTCGCTTTCGTCGGAAACCTCCGTAGCACAGTACGGCTACAGTCTGATTCCGAAGGAATTCAGCTATGATGCCTACAAAATGGCATTCCGTAACCCGACGCAGATTATAAATTCATATAAGGTTACAATCGGATTTTCCGTGCTTTCGACGGTTTTGGCGCTTTTGGTGCAGACGCTTACGGCATATCCGCTCGCAAGAGATAATTTTCGGCACAAAAAATTTGTAACGGTATTCCTTATGATAACAATGTTTTTCGGCGGCGGACTTGTTCCAACATATATATTGAATACACAGTATCTGCATTTGGGGAATACCTTTTGGATTTACATATTCCCCGGACTTATGTCGGCATGGAACGTAATACTTTTCAAAACGTATTTTAAAGGACTTCCCGACGGACTTATCGAAGCCGCAAAGCTTGACGGAGCAAGCGAGTTCAAAACATATTGGTCCATCGTCATTCCGCTTTCCACCCCCATTATAGCCTGCCTTGGCTTTACTTATCTTTTGGGAAAGTGGAATGACTGGAATACATCGCTTCTGTACATAAGAAACAATAATCTTTATTCGCTGCAGTATCTGCTCCAAAGGCTCTTAAACGAGGCGGATTATATCAAGCAAATGCAGGGCAGTGCGGAGGAGGCTCTTATCGGAAACAATATGCCGAAGGAAACGTTAAGATACGCAATAGCGATTATTGCGGCAGGACCTATGATGGTGGTATTCCCGTTCTTCCAGAAATATTTTGCGGAAGGTTTGGTCGTAGGCTCGGTAAAAGGGTAAAAAATAATATTATATAAAAGAAGGGAAAAGAAAAAATGAAAAACAAAAAGAAAAAGATTGCGGCAGTATGCGCTGCTGTGATGGCGGCATCGTGTGTGTCGGGTTGTATGAACAACACGGCAAGCGACAAAAAGGTAAGGCTCAAATACGTTATGATAGGTCCGGGTATGCAGGCGGATTCAAAAAAGGTTTGGGCAAAGGTTAATGAACAGATTGCGCAAAAGGGCGTAAATGCCGAGGTGGATTTTGAGATAATTTCTCTTTCCGAATATGCGCAGAAATTCATGCTTATGACCTCTGCAAGAGAACAGATTGATATCGCAAGCAACTATGGGCTTGACTTCGGAAACGAAGTGAGAAACGGAACATTTGAGCCGCTCGACGAGCTAATTGATAAGTACGGAAAAGACATAAAGGAAGCTCTTCCCGAGTGGCTTTTCGACTATCAAAAGGTAGACGGAAAGCTTTACGGTATTCCCGCATATCAGCCCCTTTATAACACAAGAGGAGCATTCTTCTTTAAGGACGAGGCGGAAAAATATCTTGACCTTGACGCGCTTAAAGCGTCGCTTGCAAAAACTCCGTATTTCAATGAAGAAACGTATCAGATACTCACAAAATATTTGCAGGACTTAAAGGCGAACGGCAGTAAATTCACAGATACCACAATTTTGAATCTTACAGGCTACGACACTTTGGCAGGCAGTTATGCGATAGTAAGAGGCGAAGAAAATCCCAAGGTTGTATGCCCGTATATCACAGACGAAGCGAAAATACGCTATAAATACGCACGTGAATGGTATAAGAAAGGCTATACAAGAGAGGACGCAATTTCAGCAACAGACAGAAACGGCGTAGTGGGACAAAGAGACCGTTATCCTTTCTGGGACGATGTCTATGACCCTCACACGGCGGAAACACTTTCAAAAAAATATAATTCGGAAATTATAGGTATTCCGTATAACGAAAAGGAATATGCCGCAACCTCGCTTTCCGCAAAGGGCGTATCCATAGCGGCTGCTTCTGAATATAAGGACAGAGCGATGCAGGTGCTTAACCTTATAGAAAGCGATAAGGATATTTATAATCTCTTAACTTACGGTATCGAGGGCGAAAACTATACGAAGGTAAGCGACGACAGAATCGAAACAAAATATCAGAGCAGCCCGACAGCGGATGATAAATACGGTCTTTACGGCTGGATTGTCGGAAACACTTCGCTTTCGTATCTGACGCAGACGCAGCCCGACGACTACAAAACATGGTTTACGGAAACATATAATACGGATTTCCGTTCACCGTTAATCGGATTCGTTGCCGATACTTCGGGAATACAGGATTATATCACGCAGGTAAACGCTGTTATCGCAAAATATCTCCAGCCTTTAAATTCGGGAATTTATGAGGACTGGGAAACACAGTTTGATAATTTCAGAGCTGAAATGGATAAGGTCGGAAATCAGCAGATTATCAATACATTGCAAAAACAGGTTGATGAATTTTTAAAAAATAAATAATAAAAAAGAAAGGTGAATTATCATGAAAACAAAAAGATTAACGGCGCTTTTGACATCTTTGGTAATGACTTTAACAATTTTGGGAGGAACGGCGGTTTTTGCCGAATCGGAAACATCGGCTATACAGCTCTCGGAGAAAAATTATTTTAAGCTTCAGGGTATTGATAAGAATCAGCCCAGAGTAGGCTGCGGAAATGTAATAACGGAGGAAGAATTTGAAGCGGCGACTTTGGGACTTAAATTTTCGCTTTCCGATATTACGGACGCAGATTTTATAAAGAGTGCAACGCTTAACGTAACAATCAACCAGATACATCCGTATATTACGAATGTTACGCAAATAAAAGGAAACTATCAGCCGCAGTACGATGAATGGTCATACGACGCAGCAACGGATAAGTCAACATATGTAGGCGAAAACTATGTATATAATACATATCTTTATCCTATGACAACAGATTGGACGGTGGGAGCCGCTGTTACAAATGATAACGGAGATTATCTGTACGAGCCCTGGACAAAGGACGTAAGCGAATATACAGGCTATCCGAATACGGAAAATCTTGCGGCTTTGGCGCAAAGCTCACAGACGGCAACGGGAAACAGGCAAAAGCTTACATTTACTTATGACATAACCTCTGACATAAAAGCGAAAAAAACGCAGGGAAGCGCGAATGTTGCATATACGCTTATAAACCGCAGAAACGGCGCAAACGGTGGTGTTTGGTGGAATGAGTATAACTGCCTTGACGGTTCGCAGTCATCGGCTGAAATCGTTATTGAAACAATGTCATCAAGCGAAATTCTCGCAGCTCTTAATGCGATAACGAATCCGCAAAGCGAGCTTATCGCAAAATATATGAAAGCAATCCTGGGAGAGGGCTGGACGGATTATGTAAGATATGAAGCTCTTTCGGAAAAAGGAAAAGCAATCGTAAACACAATGCTTACGGAGGCAGACCTTACAACCACAGACGTTTTGAAAACAACGCTTAACAGCGCGATAGAAGCATACCTTTCGGGCGACTATGCGGAAGAAACCGAAAAAGACGGCGTTTACAGCGTCTATAACGGCGATTTCGGATGTTTCCAGATTAAAAGCGGTAAAACAGGACAGTGGCGTATAGGTCTTGACAGTTCAAACGGAATTGACGCCGTAACGCTTGGTATGAAATTTGATATTTCCGACATCAAAAATACAGACATAATAAAAAGTGTAAAGGTTATTGTAAACGCAAAGGAAAAAAATCCGGGAGAACTTCCTTATACATATAAAACAGACCTTTATCCCATGACAACAGACTGGACCTTCGGTGAAACAACGGGAACAGGCGTTAGCGCCGTATCTCCATGGTCAAAGGCTTTGACTGAATATACGGGCTACCCGAACAAAACCGACCTTATGAAAATCACCTCCTGTGATAAGGACGCTGTGGCAAGAAATGCCGATATATCGTTTGAATACGACGTAACGGCGGATATAAAGGATAAAATTTCACAAAATATTTCCGAGACGGCATATGCCATGGCGGTAAAAAGAGCTTCCGACGATATTTCATGGGACGAAAAGCATACGTTGAATGCACAGGTAAACGAAAACCCAAACGTTACGCTCGTTGTAGAAAAATATACCGACAGCATACTTCTTTCAAAGCTTAACGAGGCGGAAAACTTTGAAGCGGGTCTGAAAACGATTTTGGGCGAAAATGACCGCAGCTTTAAAGCGTTTGCCGCACTGTCGGAAAATGAAAAAGCAAGCGTTAAGACAGCGGCGGAACAGGCTGAAATAAAAACTGTTAAAGCGCTTAAAGCATTGCTTGAAAGCGAATGTGCAAAATATGCGGGAAAAACGCTTACCTATAAGGGAGAAAAAGGCTATTTCAATAAAAATAATGGATTCAACGGAGAGAGTGAGCAGTTCAGAATCGGTATTAATAAATCCGGAATTGACAACACGATGGTTTTAGGAACAAAATTTGACCTTACAGAGCTTGCAGGCAAGGATTATATCAAAAAGGCTACACTTTCAGTTTCCATGACGCAGATGGATCCCGAAAGCGAAAGATACACGTATATGACAAATCTGTATAACATGTCAAGCGTATGGCCCGAAGCGAATAACGCTTGGGACGGCGCACAGACAGGTATAGAAAATACATTCCCGAACACAGCGGGACTTTCAGTTATCGGAAAATCGAACGATATTGCAACCGCAAAGAACGAATGGCTTAACTTCTCGTTTGACGTAACGGCTGACGTTCTTTCAAAAATACAAAGCGGAGAAAGCGCCGCGGCATACGCTTTGGAAAACGTAAGACCTTCATATATTATGCCAAGCTGGAAACAGGACGATTGCTTAAACGGACAGACTGCGCAGGTTAAGCTTATCATCGATACGCTTACGGAGGACGAAATCCTTGCAAAATACAATTCTGCGGAAAATAAGGAAGAAGCCGTTAAGGTTGTTATAAATACGGAGAATATTTATACCACGCTCCCCATAGCGACAATCGCAAGCGAGCTTCAGCCGACATATGAAACATATGAAAATCTTGTAAACGCTATAAAAGGACTTTATTATACAAGAATAGAGAATGTAACGGATACTGGATGCTTGATAGTAAACAAAACCGATGCAAACCTTTCTGCGGTAATCTTTGCGGCGGCTTATAAAGGAAACAGACTTGTTGATATTGTAACGGCTGACAAGGCTGTGCTTTCGGCAGGAGAAAACTATACGTTCTCATATGACTTCGGCGGTAAGGACTTTGATACGATTAACGTATTCGTATGGGATTCGTTATCCTCAATCAAGCCCTACTGCGCACAGGGAATATACAAAAAATAATTTATCAGTCTTTTAAGAGCGGAAAGCTCCGCTCTTAAAAGGACTTTACTAAAATTTATTTCGGAGGAAATTATGAAAAGACTTTTAGCAATATTATCATCTGCGGCGATTATGCTTGGCGGCTGTGCGTCTTTTACAGCGTCGGCGGAAGGCTCTCCGCTTGGTTTGACAGCGGTTGAAAAAGCTCCGTTTGTACAGAATAATCAGATTAAAGGAAAGTGCCCGTCGCAGCCGAGAATAGGTATCGGAAATACAACACGTGCCGATGAGCTTGATAATGTCGGAATCGGAATGAGATTTTCACTTTCCGACCTCGACGAAACAAAATTCATAAAAAATGCAAACGTAATCTTAAACATAAATCAAATTAAGCCGTATATGGCGGGCGATACCGTAAACGGCACAGCAATTACGGAAAATTGGGTTTATAAAACCTCGCTTTATCCCATGACGGCGGACTGGTCGCAGGAGTTGGGCGAAGCGCAAAACGATAAAGACGGAAATTTGCAGGGCTACCCGTGGGTGAAGGATATTACGGAATACGAGGGTTATCCGAATGTTGACAATATGGCGAAAATCGCATACTGCGAAAGAACGGCAACGGGACCAAGACAACGCCTTGAATTTTCCTACGATGTAACCTCGGATATTATAATAAAGGCGCAGAACGGTATCGCCGAGACGGCATATTTTGTTGCGAATCCGAGATTTGGAAATGACGGCGGAGTTTGGTGGGACGAATACAATTGTCTTGATTTATCACAGTCTGACATAAGCATGAATATCGAATACTGCGAAAACGACGACGAAATTTCAAATACCGTAAAATATATTCCTCTTATGGGTGATTACGGCAAGGCTTATATGGAAAGAATTTTAAATTATTTCGCTTCCGATTCAGCTTATTTTGAACTTTCGGAAGAAAATAAAGAAGCGGTATACGAAGAAATCAAAACAGCAGAACCGCAGAATAAGGACGAGCTTTTTGAGATAATCAAAAACAGACTCAAAAAAATTCAGTATGAAACATCAATAACGGACGGTCAGAAAGAGGTTTCCTTAAGCACTCATGAAATAGAGATAAAGGCGAGCCGTAACGGCGAAAACAAACAGCCGGTAACGGACGGCGAGTTTACGCTCACAGATTCAACGGGCGCGGTTGTTCCCACAACGTTTGCAAACGGTATTGTAAGCTTTGGAAATCTTAAAGATGAGGAAACATACACGCTTTCGTGGAGAAATATAACAGGTCTTGAGGACAGCAAAATAACGTTTAAAACTACGGGTATATATACATATCTTGACGTTAATGTTTCAAAGAACGCAATGAAAGAGAATGAAACGGCAGACCTTACGGTAGAAGGCGTATTTTCAAAATCGAAGCTTGAAAACGAGCTTCCCATAGAAAAAATTAACGTAAATATAGAAAAGCCCGAAACGCTTTCTTACGAAAACGGAAAATTCACAGCGTTAAAGCGCGGCGTAACAGACGTAACCTTCTCATTTACAAATGAGGACGGAAGCACGATTACGGCGAAGAAAAAAATTGCGGTTTATAATAAATCGGGCGAGGGTGAAGGCGAATATATCTGTGCCAATGTTACAGCGGCGGAGAACACGGATTTTTACACGTATAAATTCGATAAATACGTTCATCAGCTTGTGCTTATGAAAAACGGCGAAAAATACGATATATATATGGACGCGGAAATTATCGGCGAAGATACGGCGGACAATGCGCTTTTGAAAGCGGATATTACATATGCCGACGTTCAAAAGCTCGATATATCGGGAAGTATCTGCAAAGCAACTTTTGTTAATGCAAGATATGCAAACGATACCGTTGAGGGTAAATATACATATGAGGATAAAGATAACGACCCTGAAAACGGCTCGATTTACACATGGTATATAAGCTCTAAAAAAGAGGGAGCATACAGCCCGATAAGCGGAGAAACGGCTAAAACGCTTAAGGTTAAATCCTCAATGTACGATAAATACGTAAAATTTGAAGTAACACCTAAGAACATCTACGAAACGGGTGAAACGGTTATAAGCGAGCCTGTAAAAATCTATAAGCCTGCCGATACTTCAAGCG
>ERZ779725.736-NODE-736-length-20119-cov-2.460825_pt1 | contig 20119 bp, 17 predicted proteins | sample MGYA00511890_ERZ779725 | MGnify/ENA primary metagenome ERZ779725 (study PRJEB29588, sample SAMEA2148549) | human gut metagenome | biome: human gut; feature: human-associated habitat; material: faeces | place: Denmark | collected 2008/2010 ...
GATTGTATGCGATCGGCGGAGAGATTCGTCAGATCACAATGGATCATTCGCTTGTCGAGGAACTGATCCGAAAAGGTGAACTGGAACGGAAAAAAGGACGCAATCATCCAGAGAAGAACATCATCACAAAAGCGATGGGCTCACGGGACGAGATGATGCCGGATTTTTTTGAGATAGATATAAACACGGAAGAAAAATATCTGTTATGCTCAGACGGGTTATCGAACATGGTCGAAGATGACGAAATAAGGGATATTGTTTCCGAGGAAGACGATTTGGACCGAATTGCACAGGAACTTGTGGATCGGGCAAATTATTATGGTGGTTCGGATAATATATCCGTAATTATTATATCGGCATAGAGATGACCGAATAGAGAACGAATATAGCAGAAAGGGTTGAAATCATGTTAAAACCAGGAATGATATTATGTGATAGATATGAGATTTTGGACGTGGTCGGTGCAGGCGGTATGTCCATTGTCTATAAGGCAAGAGACCATAGATTGAATCGAAATGTAGCAATCAAGGTGTTGAAACCAGAGTTTAGCAACGACAAGAATTTTGTTACAAAGTTCCGGATCGAGGCACAGGCTTCCGCAGGACTGACACATCCGAATATTGTAAATGTATATGATGTTGTCGATGATGAAGGCATTTACTGCATCGTGATGGAACTGGTAGAGGGTATCACATTAAAGCAGTATATCGAGCAGAACGGTCGTCTCAATATGGAGACAGCCATCAACTTCTCTATCCAGATCGCATCCGGTCTGGAGGCAGCGCATGAGAATCATATTATTCACCGTGACATCAAGCCACAGAATATTATTGTATCAAAAAATGGAAATATCAAGGTTACAGATTTCGGTATCGCCAAGGCAGCAAGCAGCAATACTCTGACGTCTGGCGCGATGGGAAGTGTACATTACATATCCCCAGAGCAGGCAAGAGGTGGCTACAGTGATGAGAGAAGTGATATTTATTCTCTTGGTATCACGATGTATGAGATGGTAACCGGAAGAGTGCCGTTTGAGGGAGATAATAACGTATCAGTTGCACTCATGCATATCCAGAATGAGATGATTCCACCGAGACAGTATTATCCGGATATTTATTCCAGCTTCGAGAAGATCATCCTGAAGGCGACACAGAAGAAACCGGAGCGCAGATATCTGACAGCGAGTGCCTTGATCGCAGACTTGAAGCGTGTACAGAACAATCCGAATATTGATATCGTGGTCGCGCCAACTTCAATCACAAACAGTCCGACACAGGAGTGGACAAAGGAAGACGTACAGGCAATCCGTAACGGAAGTGCAAACCGTGACCTGTATAGCCAGCCATACGAAAATCCACCAGTGTCACAGGAGATGGGCGAGATCCGTCCAATTGGATACAACTCTACCCCGCAGGCAAACAATGGCAGAATCAATGAGCTTCTGCAGGAGGATGATGACGAATGGGAAGAGGATGATTATGAGCCGGAACCACAGCCAAAGCGTGGCAATCTGAAGAAGGTTCAGGATTATGATGACGATGAAGAGTTAGAAGAAGAGGAAGATCCGGATGGCATTGATCCAGGTATCCGGAAAGCAGTTACGATTGCCGGTGTAGCAACGGCTGTTATCATTGCAATCATCATTATAGTTGTACTTGGTAATGTACTTGGCTGGTTTAAGTTTGGTTCTAAGAAGGACGATAAGAATAAGATTACAACAGAGGAAGTACAGTCTGTTGCAATGCTTAGTGTGACTGGTGTCTCTGAGGAAGCTGCCTTGAAGATGCTTTCGGATGCAGGTTTTACAAACGTCAAGACAGAGCATGTAGAGGATGAGAAGACACAGGAAGGTTACGTCTTTGAGCAGAGCGTGAAAGAAGGCGAGACAATCCCTGCAGATCAGGAGATTGTGCTCAAGGTCAGTGCAGGCGCAGAGGAAGTAGATGTACCAGATGTCAAGAATTATGAAGATTCACAGGCAGTAACAATTTTGACAGAGGCTGGTTTTGAAGTCAGTCATGCATATGAATACAGCGATGATGTCGAGAAAGATAAAGTTATCAAGACTGATCCGGAAGGCGGCACAAAGGCAGCCAAGGGATCAAAGGTTATCGTGACAGTCAGCAACGGTTCTGAGAAGAAGGAAGTAGAAGTTCCGAACTTAGGCGGACTTACAGAGGCACAGGCAAGAGACTCGCTGTCAAGCAAGAAGCTTTCTGCCGGAAATGTCACACATGCAAACAGTGATAGTGTCGCAGCAGGTATGGTTATCAGCCAGAATCCTTCGAGAGGAACAACTGTGACAGAGGGCGATAGCGTTGATTTCGTTATCAGTGATGGACCAGAGCAGAAGGCAAAGAAATATACGGCAAATATTTCTGGAACAATTACATGTAATGATTTAAGTTTGGATGACACAGTTGCCACAGTACAGGTGGTGTTCAATGGTGGCGTTGTGTATGAACAGTTAACTCCAACGCTTTATGTAGGCGGTTCATACAATGTATCTGCAGTCGTACCAAATTTGTCATCTCAGGGTGGCAGTGCAAGTTTTGTGGTTCTCGATGCAAATGGAAATAACATATCAAACCTGTTTAGTATACCGGCACCGAATGTTTCTTATTCGGAAGAATAAAAGAGTATAGGAAGTTTATGCAGGGAAAGATTATGAAAGGTGTGGGTGGATTTTATTATATCCACCCACATAATACTGTAAATACCATATATGAGTGTAAAGCGAAGGGTGCGTTCCGCAACCAGAAGATTAAACCGGCAGTTGGCGATGATGTCGAGATCGAGATCATCAGTGAACAGGATAAGACCGGAAACATCGTGGAAATCTTACCGCGGGAGAATCTGCTGATCCGCCCAGCGGTTGCAAATGTCGATCAGGCTGTGATCGTATTTGCACTTGCAGATCCGAAGCCAAACTACAATCTGTTAGACCGTTTTTTGGTCATGATGGAACAGCAGGGCGTTGACACGTTGATCTGCTTTAACAAATCTGATCTTGTAAGCGGGCAGGAAGCAAAGGAAATCTGTGATATCTATGCAGGCGCTGGTTATCAGGTGTTCCTGACGGTTGCAAAGGAGAATGTTGGAGTTGATGCATTCCGGGAAGCAATCCGGGGTAAGACAAGCGTTTTTGCGGGTCCGTCTGGTGTCGGAAAATCGTCGATGTTAAACGCATTGCATCCGCAGGCACAGGTGCAGACCGGAGCTGTCAGTGAGAAGATCCGCAGAGGAAAACACACAACGAGACATTCCGAACTGATCTACATTGAGGAAGACACGTATATCATGGATACACCGGGATTTAGTTCTCTTGTGATTGAGAACTTAGAACCGGAAGATTTAAAGGAATATTTCCGGGAGTTTGAATGTTATAATGGCCGTTGCAAATTTAATGGCTGTGTGCATATACATGAGCCGGAGTGCTTCGTGAAAGAAGCGTTGCAGGCGGGGACGATCTCACAGCTTCGTTATGATAATTATGTGCAGTTATATGATGAATTAAAAAATAAAAGGAGATGGTAGGTATGAATATTCTTTCACCGTCGTTGTTGTCAATTGATTTTAACCATATTGAACGAAATGCAAAAGTGCTGGATGAGGCAGGCGTGAAATGGTTTCACTTAGATGTTATGGATGGAACCTTTGTACGAAATATCTCCTTTGGACCACCGGTTATTAAATGCATCCGTAAGGTCACAGACAGCTTTTTTGATGTACATCTGATGATCAATGAGCCAATTCGTTATATCGATGCATTTGCGGATGCAGGAGCAGACATGCTGACAGTACATTACGAGGCATGTAAGGATTTACAGGAGACGATTGATGCTGTCAAGGCAGCAGGTATGAAGGTTGGTATTGCTGTGAATCCGGAGACTCCGGTACACTGGTTAGAGTACTATATCAATCAGGTGGATATGGTGCTGATCATGAGCGTCAATCCGGGCTTTGGCGGACAGAAGTTTATGCCGATTGCACTTACGAAGCTGCAGGAAGTAAAGGCACTTGCCGAAGAGCGTAATCCAGAGCTTCTGATCGAGGTGGATGGCGGTATCACGGTTGACAACGTACAGGATGTATTAGACGCCGGTGCGAATGTTGTTGTTGCAGGCTCCGCTGTCTTCAAGGGCGACAAGAAAGCAAATATCGCAGCTTTTATGGAAAAGCTGAACGCATAGAGCATAGAAATGAAAACAGAAAGCAAATATTGTCTCATTGTCACAGGTGGCTTGGTCGATCAGAATTTGCTCGCGACCGTTTATGAGGGCGCATATGGATATCCGGTTCATCCGTATGTAATCGGTGTGGACAAGGGACTGGAAATGTTAGAACAATTGGACATCGAACCGGATTTGATAATTGGAGATTTTGATTCCGCAAACGACGGCATCAGAGCGAAATATGTGACAAGCCCTGATGCCGTTGTGCGTGAAAAGTGTGTGGTACTGAATCCGGAAAAAGATTTCACGGATACACATGTTGCAGTCTTAGAGGCGGCAAAACGTGGATTTACACGGGCATTGCTGCTTGGCGCAACTGGAACCAGACTCGACCATACACTTGGAAATCTGGGATTGCTTTTTACGTGTAAACAGGAGGGAATCCATGCAGAAATCTTAGATCTGCATAACCGGATTTCTCTGATACAAAAAGAAAAGATAGTTCGTGCAGAAAATCTGTATGGACCTTATATATCTTTACTGCCCTTTTCAGAATGCGTGAAGGGCATTACCCTCAAAGGTTTTAAATATAATGCAAATGACCTGTCAATCAGAAAGGGAGAGACGATAGGACTTAGCAACGAATTAAGAGAGGAGGAAGGTCACATAACGATTGGAGATGGGTACCTGTTTCTTATGGAGACCAAAGATTAAATGTCAACATGGGTAATACTTGCATTTGTAATTTACATGATTTTCATGTTGGGAATCGGTATTATTACAGCTAGAAAAAACAAAAGCTCGGATGATTACTTCTTAGGAGGTAGAAACTTGGGAGGATGGGTGACAGCCCTCTCTGCACAGGCATCCGACATGAGTGGATGGATGCTGATGGGACTTCCGGGCTGTGTCTATGCATTTGGTGCGAATCAGGCTTGGATCGCAATCGGTCTTTTGATCGGTACGATTTTGAACTGGGTGATCGTCGCAGGTCGTCTGCGCCGCTATACGATCAAAGCAGGCAATGCAATGACGATTCCGGAGTATCTGAGCAATCGTTTCCGCGATAAGTATAATATCCTGATTACGATTTCTGCGATCGTTATTGTAATCTTCTTCGTGGTATATTCTGCATCTGCATTTGCTTCTGGTGGAAAGCTGTTTGCATCAATCACAAAGATGGATTATCATCAGGCATTGATCGTCGGTGCGGTCGTTATTCTGATCTATACGTTCCTTGGAGGATTCCTTGCCGTTTGTACCACAGACTTCGTACAGGGTATGATGATGCTGGTTGGTGTACTTGCTGTTCCAATTCTGGTTGTGATCGTGCTTGGCACAGGAAACATTGTACCAAATCTTGTAAATTCCGGATTGAATGTCGATGCGAAGGATTATCTGAATATCTTCATGCAGGATGGTAAGCCGATTTCCGGTATCAGTATTGCGTCCCAGCTTGCATGGGGACTTGGATACTGTGGTATGCCACATATTCTTGTTCGTTTCATGGCAGTCCGCGATGAGAAGGAACTTGCAAAATCCAAGAAGGTTGCGATCGTGTGGGTACTGATCTCGCTTGTACTTGCCTGTGTGATCGGTGTGCTTGGACGTGCATATCTGTATCCAATGGTACTTTCCAACGAAGGTGCACAGTATGAGAATGTCTATATCGAGATGATCAAGAAGCTCTTCATGACAGATTACACGTTGCCATTTATCGGTGGTCTGCTGCTGTGTGGCATCTTAGCTGCAATCATGTCAACGGCAGATTCCCAGCTTCTTGTATCGTCTTCCGCAGTTGCAAATGATCTGTTCAAGGGCGTGTTCTTCAAGAAGCTGAAAGATAAGCAGATATTGTTTATTGCAAGAGCAACGGTATTTGTTGTTGCAATCATTGCGATCGTAATTGCATGGAATCCAAATTCATCCATCATGAATCTGGTCAGCGATGCATGGGCAGGACTTGGTAGTGCGTTTGGCCCTGCAATCCTGATGTCACTTTATTGGAAGCGTATGAATCTCGCAGGTGCTGCTGCAGGTATGGCAAGCGGTGGATTGACCGTTATTATCTGGGACTACATTAAATGCTGTACCCTGGATGGGGTTCATGTGACACCGGCTACTTATACGGGTGTATATTCTCTGTTAGTTGGATTTATTGTAAGCCTTGTATTTATCGTCGTTGTATCACTTGCAACACCAAAGGCAAGCGATGAGATCATGCAGGAATTTGAAGATGTGAAAAATGGAAACATCAATGCATAAATAGAATAAAAAAGAAAATGCCGGATGCGAGCCGGCATTTTCTTTTTGTATCTTAAAAAGAGAGGATTTATGAAAAAACTATGGTTATAATATAAGTTATAATTATGAACAAATTATGACATAAGTTGAAAGTTTGTGTAAATAATCGGGCAAAGTGTAATATTTAACAAGGAAAATCAGGAGAAAACAGGATATGCAGATCAAACTGATCGTAGTTGGAAACGTAAAAGAAATATTTTATCAGAATAAAATAGAGGAATTTCAGAAGCAGATCAATAAAAAAATGTCAATACAGCTGATCTGTCTCAAGGATGAAAGCATTCCGAAGCAGATATCGGAGACAGTGATCCGTAAGATCAAGGAGACAGAGGGGGAGAAGATTTTAAATCAGATCCAGAATACCGATTATGTGGCGGCTCTCTGCATTGATGGGAAGAAGATGGATAATTCCAAAATCAAAAAAAGTATTGCAACAGCAGAACAGAGAGGCAAAACAAGTATTGCATTTGTGATCGGAGGATCGCTGGGATTGTCAGATGCGGTTGTGAAACGAGCAGACGAGAAGATCAGCTTCTCCAATATGACATTTCCGCACCAGTTGATGCGAGTGATGCTTATGGAAGTGCTGGCAGATACTATTTGTGGTAAGTGATGTGATTTAATATCGTATAGGCACGGTAGAGCTGTTCGGTCAAAACGACGGTTGTCAGATCAATGGACATTGTAAATCCGGAAAGTGAGAATGGGGAAAACTTTGCGATATCCAGATCATAAACAGTTGCAGGATCTGCAACAACAAACTCGATGCGGGAATAACCGGACAGACCAAGCTCTTCGATCTTTGCTGCAAATTCTTCGGATGAGATCGTATCAGTGCCGGGAACGACACGGAAGCAGGCAGACGAATTCTGCAGTTCTAATTTCGAGAAATCCTTGTAGTAGATACATTTCACACGACAAAAAGCGGAGAGGCGTTTGATGTACTCCGCGACCGCTTTTGTATATGCACTATCTAATTTCTTTTTTTCAACATGAATCAAAATTTCCATAGAAATATTATAACATACTTCTTTTCATATGTCCTTGAAAATGGTAAAATAAATATAACCGTGCCTAGGAGTATATTGCGATGGCATGGAATGAAGAATATGCTGATAGAGGATAACGATGACAGATAAAAAGATTTTAGTATTAGATATTGATGGTACACTTGTGAATTCGGAGAAAAAGATTACACCGGAGACACTGAAATATTTGAAGATGATACAGGAGCAGGGACATATTGTTGCACTGGCATCGGGCAGACCATTTCCGGGGTTGAAGCAGTATTCGGATGCTTTGGGGCTTGCGGAATATGGCGGCTATGCGTTGAGCTTTAACGGTGGCAAGGTGATTTCGTGTGCGACACAGGAAGTGATTTATACGAAGGCAATCCCGAACCGTTATGCGAAGATTCTCTATGAATTTGCGAAGGAACGTCACATTGGTATGGTCACATACAAGGACAATCAGGTGATTACCGGAACCGACACCGATGGATATATGGAGTTTGAGGCACGGCTCAATCATATGGAATTATGTCAGGTCGATGATTTTCTCAAGGTTGTGGATTTCGATATGATCAAGTGCCTGATGACAGCTGAGCCAGAAGTCGCAGAACAGTATGAGAAGGAGCTTGCAGCGCTGGTTTCGCCGGATCTGAATGTATTCCGTTCCGAACCGTATTTCATTGAGATTACGGTCAAAGGTGTGGATAAGGCAGAGTCCATCGCACGGCTTCTGGAGCATATCGGCATGAAGCGGGAACAGTGTATCTGCTGTGGTGATGGCTTCAACGACAAGACGATGGTGGAATACGCGGGCGTTGGCGTTGCGATGGGAAACGCACAGCAGGTCGTCAAGGATGTGGCGGACTATGTGACAGCTTCCTGCGATGAAGATGGACTGGTAGAAGTGATTAAGAAGTTTGTATTGTAGAATGAAGGGCAGAAGATGAAGGAATATTTAATATCAACCAAAGCAGATACTTTGGCTGATCTGCGTGAAATTGTAAAACATTCTTATATTGAGGAATTAAGCATTGTGTATGCGGAGGATTTCTTCGGAAATCCGGCAGGTGTGATTGCGGCAATCAAAGAGCAGTTTACCGGAGAGATGATCGTTGTTAGAAGCTCATCGAAAAGTGAGGATAATCTGGAGACAAGCAATGCCGGACACTTTGAGAGCGTGCTGGGGGTCGATGCATCAAAGGATGCAGCAATTACAGAGGCAATCGAGACAGTGTATCGTTCTTATGTGGAAGGGGACTTCACAGAGGAAGCGAAGCAGCAGCTGATTGAGGCAAACGAAGAGGTATTGATCCAGAGACAGACGGATCATGTACGGATTTCAGGGGTTGTGTTCACAAGAGATATCATATACAACCGTCCGTATTATATGGTGACATATGATGATAACGGAAGCACGGATTCCGTGACAAGTGGCGTCCGTGGAAAGACAAAATGGATCGCAAAAAATGCATCCAGAGAGTTCCTGGAATACGAATTTGTAGATCTGTTGACGGCAGTCAAGGAAATCGAACGGATTTATGAATATGTTTCCGCACTCGATATCGAATTTGCAATTCTGGAGGATGGAACGGTTGTAATTTTCCAGGTGCGTCCACTGGCGGCAGCATTGAAGATTATTGCACCGATGACAGACCGGGAATTCAAGGACACAAAGGCACTTGCAAAGTGCAAGTATCTTGATACATTCCATATCCTTTCTGATATGGCATTCTGGAACCCGGCGGAGATTATCGGCAGCAATCCAAGACCGCTTGATTATTCCCTGTACCGGGAACTGATCACCGCCCATATCTGGTCGGCAGGCTTACAGCCACTCGGCTATCAGCCAGTTCGTGGAGAACTGATGCAGAAAGTTGGCAATAAGCCGTATATATCGGTGAATTATACATTTGATGGTTTGACACCGGCAGGATTGCCGGAGGATCTGTGCTATAAGCTGAATCAGTATTATGAGCAGAAATTAAGACAGGATAAGACGGCACATGATAAGATTGAATTTGAGATTATTTTCAACACCTATGACTTTATGACAGATACCCGTCTGAAGGAGCTTGCGGAATATGGCTTTGACGATGTCGAGATTTCCCAGCTTCGAAATGCGCTGTTTGAGATTGCAAAGCAGACGTTAGAACATTACGACGAAATTTGCGAGGAGGATCTTCGCTCGCTGGGACAGCTTACCGAGCTGCGGCATGAACTTCGGAAGCATGCGCCGCTTGCGGAGACAAATGTCATGAAGCTGTACAGCTACATTGACGAGTTGTTAGATTCCATCAAGGACCATGGAACACCACAGTTTACAAGACAGGCGCGTTGTGCATTTATGGCGCGGAGTTTTTGCCGGACGTTGGTGGAAAAAGGATATTTTACGAAGCAGGAGATGGATGATTTCATGTTGTCCATTCCGACGGTTGCTTCGGAATTCGAACGTGATTTTGATTTATACAGTCATGGCAAGCTGAGCCGGGATGATTTCAATCATCTATATGGACATTTAAGGCTTGGCACCTATGATATCCGTTCAGACAGCTACCGGAACATTTATTTTGATGTCGCATCTGCGAATCTGACTGGAAACAATAAGGTGAAGCAGGAGGCAAAAAGTCTCGATTTAGAACGGTTGCAGGTTGCTTTGGATGAAGCAGGCATTCCGGTTACACCGGAGAAATTCATCGAGTTTATCAAGAAAGCAACACAAAACCGGGAGTATTTTAAGTTTGAGTTTACGAAGTCGTTGTCGCTGATGCTGGATGTAATCGTCAAGCTTGGCGAGGTGATGGCGATTGCCAGAGAAGATATGTCTTATCTGGAAATTCAGGATCTCTTAAGCTATCACAGCCGTGATTCTTATATTCAGACGATTGAGACACGGCGTCGGTTTTACCATGTGAATTCGTATCTCGTATTACCGGAGGTCATCTTCGATGTCGGGGATATTGATGTTATTGATATCGACGAGGCAAGACCGAATTTTATCACGAATAAGGTTGTGGAGGCACCAATCGTCAATCTTGATGAGGATCATGATTCTGACATTACCGGCAAAATCGTGGTGCTTACGAAAGCAGATCCGGGATATGACTGGATCTTCGCGAAGGATATTGCAGGCTTTGTGACCAAATATGGCGGCGCAGCATCCCATATGGCAATCCGCTGTGCAGAGTTTGGAATTCCGGCAGCCATCGGCTGTGGAGAGAAGATATACCAGCGTATCCACCGGATGCAGATCATGTGTCTTGATTGCGAAAATGGAAGAATTACGGAAAAGCAGAGTCAATAAATTGATTTCGAGGTAGGCATGGTGTATAATGAAACGATGAGACAAGGAGGAAGTCTACATGGGTTTTTTTAAAGATTTCAAGCGTGATTTCGCGCAGGCAGTCAATGAGCTGATGCCGGACAAGGATGAACTTGGCGCGGAATACGATGATGAAGATATGGTAAACACCTTTGATGAAAATGACCAGATGGAGGTTGCACCGGAAGATCTGTTGGAGAATCTGGATGAGATCCGGATTGACAGACCGGAACCGGAGATGCCAGAGGCATCTGAGAATCTGGAACATTTCTCAAATGTAGAGACAACGGAGAAAGATAAGACATCAGATGAGACTTCTGTGTTTGACACCGTGCCAGAGGCAGAGGTGATTCAGGACGAGCTGGAAATGGAACCGGAGCCATTCTCAGAGGATGAGCTGGAACCAAAACCAGATACCGAATATCTGCAGGCGGAGACGGTAACAGAGGCAGGCGCAGAGATAAAGGAAGATACCGCGGATGAGACAGATGAGTTAAAGGCGCTGGATGCACTTGATGAAGAAAATATGCTGGAGCATACGGAGGAAGCACTTCTGACGGAACCGGAGACGGAGACAAAGCAGGAAGAACTGCAGAACTTCCTGACGGCGGATCTGGAGAAGGCTGTGGAGGATACATTGGCGAAGCAGGCAGAGGAAGAGACGCAGATGGAAAACGAACGCGTACAGGAGGATGCAGCGATGGAGACAACTATGGACACAGCGGCAGTTGAAAAGACAGATGTCAGCTCTCTCGTAGAGGCAGATACAACCTATATTACAAAGACGACAGTTATCAATGGAGATTTGCAGACCGACGGCTGTATCGATCTGATTGGAACGGTAAACGGTGCGGTAAGCTGTGATGGAAAGCTGATCGTGGGCGGTTCAATCACTGGAGATGTACAGGTCGGCGAACTGTACGCGAATGCTGCAAGAATTGAGGGCGATGTACATGTCGTGGATGCAGCAAAGATTGGTGTGGGAACGGTCGTTGTCGGAAATGTATTTGCTGGTTCTGCTGTGATCGCAGGCGCTGTCAAGGGTGATATCGATGTACAGGGACCGGTGATTGTGGATTCGACCGCGGTAATTATGGGAAATATAAAATCAAGATCCGTACAGATCAACAATGGTGCTGTGATCGAGGGAATGTGTTCCCAGTGCTATTCGGAGATTGATGTAAAGAGCTTTTTTGAATAAAAGGAAGAGGAGTATCAAACGATGAAGATGGACAGAATTTTATTGAAACTTTCAGGAGAAGCACTTGCCGGAGAAAAGCATACCGGATTTGATGAGGCGGTTGTCCGTGACGTGGCAAAGCAGGTAAAGGCAATCTGTGATAAGCATATTCAGGTGAGTATTGTAATCGGCGGAGGAAATTTCTGGAGAGGCAGAACATCCGACAACATGGATCGTGTAAAGGCAGACCAGATTGGTATGCTGGCAACGGTGATGAACTGCATTTATGCAGCAGATGCGATGCGTGCAGAAGGATTGAAGACACACATTATGACACCATTTGCCTGTGGCAGCATGACAGAGCTTTTTAACAAGGACAAGGCAATCGAGTATCTGGAGAACGGAGAGGTCGTATTTTTTGCAGGCGGAACCGGACATCCATATTTCTCAACGGATACAGCAACCGTGCTTATGGCAATCGAGGTAGAGGCAGATGTGATCCTTTCTGCCAAGGCAATCGACGGTGTGTATGACAGTGATCCAAAGACAAATCCGAACGCAAAGAAATATGACACGATGCCAATCTCTGAGATCGTGGACAAGAAGCTTGGTGTGATCGATCTTGCGGCCGCTGTGCTTGCAATGGAGAACAAGATGCCGATGATGCTGTTCGGCTTGAATGATACCAACAGTATTGAGAAGGCTGTGACTGGTGGATTTACCGGAACAACCGTAACAGTAGAGTAAGCGTGTGTTACATGTCAGGAAGACAGGACGACAGAAAAGTATATTATATTTGGAGGAAGAAAAATGTTAGCACAGTATGAAGAGAAGATGAAGAAGACAATTGAGAGTCTGGAGAAAGAATACAGCACAATCCGTGCCGGACGTGCGAATCCACATATTCTGGATCGTATCACGGTACTTTATTATGGAGCACCTACACCATTGCAGCAGGTGGCAAATATCACAGTTCCAGAAGCAAGAACGATTATGATCTCACCTTGGGAGTCAAGCCTGATCAAAGAGATCGAGAAGGCGATTGTATGTTCTGACCTTGGCATCAATCCAAACAACGATGGTAAGAACATCATTATCAACTTCCCGGAGCTGACAGAGGATCGAAGAAAAGAGTTGGCAAAGGACGTTAAGAAGAAGGGTGAGAATGCAAAGGTTGCCATCCGTAATATCCGTCGTGATGCAAATGATGCATTGAAGAAGGCGAACAAGGCAGCAGAGATGTCTGACGATGAACTCAAAGGCAACGAAGAGAAAGTTCAGAAGATGACAGACAAGTATGTGGCACAGGTAGATCAGGAAATCGAGACAAAGACAAAGGAAATCATGACAGTATAAGCTATGAAGAAAATCATTGATGGAGAAGAATTGGAAATACCTACTCATGTGGCAATCATCATGGATGGAAATGGCAGATGGGCAAAGAAACGTCTGCTTCCACGGAACATGGGACACAGACAGGGGGCGAAGGTGTTGGAGCAGATCTGCCGGGATGCGGCGGATTTGGGAATCCGGTATCTGACGGTGTATGCATTTTCCACGGAGAACTGGAAGCGTTCGACTGAGGAAGTAACCGGTATCATGAATCTGCTTCGAAGCTATCTGTCGAACTGTGTGGAGCGTGCATCAAAGGATGGACTGCGTATCCGTGTGATCGGAGACCGGAGTGCCCTGGATGCAGATATCGTGGAGATGCTTGAACATGCAGAGCGTGAGACAGCGAAGTTTGACAAGCTGGATTTTACAATCGCGTTAAATTATGGTGGCAGGGATGAACTGCGCCGGACGATGACGAAGCTTGCAAAGCAGGTACAGGAAGGAACACTTGCACCGGAAGCAATCACAGAGGATGTGATAGCAAAGCATCTGGATACGGCAGATCTTCCAGATCCGGATCTGCTGATCCGTACAAGCGGCGAACTGCGGTTATCGAATTATCTGATCTGGCAGCTTGCTTATGCAGAATTCTATTTCACAGATACCTTGTGGCCGGATTTTGACAAGGAATCATTGAAAGAGGCAATCCGGTATTACAACGGTAGAGAGCGAAGATTTGGTGGAGTAAAATAAACTATGTTTAAAACACGTTTTATCAGTGGTGCAGTATTAACGCTGCTCACAATTGGAATTTTATATCTGGGTGGTTATGTAACCGGCGTGGCTGTTATGCTTTTGAGTTTGGGCGGAGTGTTCGAGCTGATGCGCGTCTATAAGCAGGAGAAATCTGCGATGGCAGTGCTTGCTTATCTGATGACGATCGCGTATTATTGCTTCTTATTCTTCCATTTGGAGAAATACCTTCTGCCGCTCATGATTCTGTATGTATTATTGGTATTGGCTGTTTATGTGATCACATATCCAAAGTACACGGACAAAGATGCGATGGTTGCAATCTTAGCATTTTTCTATGTTTCATTGCTGCTGTCCTTCCTGTATCAGGTTCGTATCTTAAAGTACGGTGGTGCTTTGGTTGTGATGGTATATATCTGTTCCTGGATCAATGATACATTTGCTTACTGTGTTGGTGTGAAGTTTGGAAAGCATAAGATGTCACCAAAACTCAGTCCGAAGAAGAGCGTGGAAGGATTGCTTGGCGGTATTTTTGGTTCTGCATTGATTGGCGCATTGTATGGAATATTCTTCAATGCAAAAGTATATGAATTAACAAATGCACCACTTATTTTTGCAGTGGCAGGCGCTGTAGGAGCCGGATTTGCGGTGATTGGAGATCTGACCGCATCCGCCATCAAGCGAAATAATGACATTAAGGATTACGGAAAGCTGATTCCGGGACATGGCGGTATCATGGACCGGTTTGACAGTATTATTTTTACAGCACCAATCGTATATTATTGCTTTTCAATTATGATTGGAAACTTAGGAGGCGCAATGTGAGAACAATCGCGATTATCGGCTCGACCGGTTCGATTGGTACACAGACGCTCGACGTCGTGCGTGCCAATGCAGATATCCGTATCGGAGCCTTAGCAGCAGGAAATAATATAGAATTACTGGAAAAACAGGTGCGGGAATTCAAACCGGCACTCGTAAGTGTACAAAGCAAAGACAAGGCAGATGCGTTACGGATTGCCTTGTCTGATTTTAATTGTAAGATCGTTTATGGTATGGATGGACTGATTGCGGTCGCTACATATGAACCGGCGGAGCTTGTTGTGACAGCAATCGTTGGTATGATCGGAATCCGTCCGACGATCGAGGCAATCAAGGCGGGAAAAGATATCGCACTCGCAAACAAGGAGACACTGGTAACTGCCGGACATCTGATCATGAAGCTGGCAGAGGAATATCATGTCCGGATTCTCCCGGTAGACAGTGAGCATTCTGCAATATTCCAGTGCCTGCATGGGGAAAGAGAAAACAAGATAGCAAAGCTTCTGATCACAGCATCAGGCGGACCATTCCTTGGAAATACAAGAGAGGAATTAAAGGATGTTACAGTGGAGGATGCACTGAAACATCCGAACTGGTCTATGGGAAGAAAAATTACGATTGATTCTGCAACACTGGTAAACAAAGGTTTAGAGGTTATTGAAGCGCGCTGGCTGTTCGATGTGATGCCAGAGGATATCGAGGTTGTTGTGCAGCCACAGAGCATCATTCATTCGATGGTGGAATTTGAAGATGGTGCGATCAAGGCACAGCTTGGAACTGCAGATATGCGCCTGCCAATCCAGTATGCGCTTTATTATCCGGAACGTAGATATCTGGCTGGTGACCGTCTTGACTTTTCGAAGATTGCCGGAATCATCACAAGCAAACCAGACAGAGAGACATTCAAGGGACTGGATTTTGCATATCAGGCAATCAAGACTGGTGGATCTATGCCGACGGTACTTAATGCGGCAAATGAATGTGCGGTTGCAAAGTTCCTGCACAAGGACATAAAATTTTTACAAATCTATGATATAATTGAAGCCTGTATGGGGGAGCATAAGACCATTGCGAATCCGACACTTGAAGAGATTCTGGAGACGGAACGCTGGGTATATGACTATATTGAACGACAATTCGGTTGATAGAGTTTCGATGTAAAAGGAGATTGTATGAACATTATTCTGATTATACTGGTGTTTGGTGTAATCGTGTTTTTTCACGAGTTCGGACACTTTATTGTTGCAAAGATGAATAAGATCGCGGTTATGGAGTTTTCCATTGGTATGGGACCGGCTATTTTTTCAATACAGAAAAAGGAGACGAAATATTCCCTGCGTTTACTGCCGATTGGTGGGTACTGCATGATGATGGGGGAAGATGGCGAGAGTGAAGATGAGAATGCGTTTAACAACAAGCCGCTGCTGGCACGGATTCTGGTGATTGCGGCGGGTCCTGTGTTTAACTTTATTCTGGCATTTGTTTTTTCAATTGTATTGATTCATTTTACGGGCTGTGATCCTGCCAGACTTACAACCGTGGTAGAACATTCTGCGGCGGAGGATGCTGGAATCGTTGTTGGAGATACAGTGACAGCGATTAATGGCAAGAAGATTTATAATTATCGTGAGATTTTACTCTATATGCAGGCAGAGAATCCTTCCAAGCCGGTAACACTTTCGATTGAGCATGCAGATGGTTCAAAGGAATCGGTTGTTGTAACACCAAAGTTGGACAATGAAGGAAATTATAAACTTGGAGTTGCTGGAGGTTATGTCGCGTCCACTGGATTTGGAAATGATATCAAATATGCAGGTCTGGAGCTTCGATATTGGGTGAAAGCGACGGTGACGGGACTTCGGATGATCGTGACTGGTGGCGTGAAAAATGGAGATATCATGGGCCCCGTTGGTGTTGGAAGTGCCATGAACGAAGTGATTGAAGAGGCAAAGGATATCAGCACAACGCAGAAAGAGGCAGTAATCAATGTAATACTGAATCTTTTAAACTGGAGTATCTTGCTGAGTGTGAATCTGGGTATCATGAACCTGCTTCCGATTCCGGCACTGGATGGCGGCAGACTGTTGTTCCTGTTTATTGAGGCAATCCGCAGAAAGAAAATTCCACAGGAGAAGGAAGCGATTGTGAACTTCATCGGATTTGCGTTACTTATGGTATTGATGGTTGTAGTATTCTTTAATGATATTAAGAATGCATTTTTCTAAAAGGTTAGAAAAGGGGTTGTGATTATGAGATACGGAACGAAAAAAACTCTTCCACACAGAGATACGACGAGAATGATAAATATTGGCGGTGTCGTGATCGGTGGCGGCAATCCGATTGCGATTCAGTCTATGACAAATACAGAGACATCTGATGTAGACGCAACCGTGGCGCAGATTCTGGAGCTGGAGAAGGCAGGCTGTCAGATCATCCGTTCCACCGCGAATACCGAGGCGGCTGCAAAGGCATTTGATAAGATCAAGGAACAGATCCATATTCCAATCGTGGCAGATATTCATTTTGACTATCGGCTTGCGATTCTTGCGATGGAATATGGTGCAGATAAGATTCGGATCAATCCGGGAAATATCGGCGGAGAAGAGAATCTGAAGAAGGTTGTAAAAGTAGCGAAAGAGCGGAATATTCCGATTCGTGTCGGTGTGAATTCCGGTTCCTTAGAGCGGAATCTGGTTGAAAAATATGGTGGCGTGACAGCGGAAGGTATCGTGGAGTCTGCACTTGATAAGGTACGGATGATCGAAGAATGTGATTATGATAACCTTGTGATCAGTATCAAGAGTTCGGATGTTATGATGTGTGTACATGCGCATGAATTGATTGCGGAACAGACGAGTTATCCTCTGCATGTTGGAATTACAGAGGCTGGAACAGTCTATCGTGGCAATATCAAGTCTGCGGTAGGGCTTGGTATGATTTTAGGACAGGGAATCGGCGATACGATGCGTGTGTCTCTGACGGGAGATCCGGTTGAGGAGATTACATCGGCAAAGCTGATCCTGCGGACGTTAGGGTTGCGCAAGGATGGAATCGAGCTCGTGTCCTGTCCGACTTGTGGCAGAACAAAGATCGACCTGATCGGACTTGCGAATGATGTAGAGAAACTGATTGCCGGCTATGACCATCTGTCAATCAAGGTTGCTGTGATGGGCTGTGCGGTAAACGGACCTGGTGAGGCACGGGAGGCAGATCTTGGTATTGCAGGCGGCAATGGTGAGGGACTTCTGATGAAGCACGGTGAGATCATTAAGAAAGTTCCACAGGAGAATCTGCTTGCAGCACTGAAGTACGAGCTGGATCACTGGGAAGAGGAGTAAAAACGTGGATAACAAAACATTTTGTAATGTATTTCCGGCTTTTAAGGGTGGAGCGGAACTTGATGCCCTTTTTTCGGATACGCAGGTGGAGAGTATCAAAACCTACGAGACAAAAAAACAGATGATTGTTACACTGCAAAGTGACCACCTGATCCCATATCATATGATTACCCGTATGGAAGCATTGCTGACACAGCATGCATATCATATGGGTGGTGCAGGAAAGAAAATCCAGATATTTATGCGATATCAGCTTTCGGAACAGTATGATGTGAGACAGATTGCGGAGAATTATAAAGAAAGCCTGTTAGAGGAACTGCGTAGCATCAGCCGGATTGCATTTCGGTTGATGAGCCGGGCGGAGTGGTATTATAACGAGGATGTGATCAGCATTGCGGTCGAACATTCCTCGGTTGCAAAGGAACATGAAAAACTGATACGGGATTTTCTCGTGTCTTATTTTCGTGACCATTTTGGAAAGGAAATCGAAGTTGGATTCAGCTATTCCTTAGAGCAAAAAACGAAGCTGCGGCAGGCAAATGCGCTGCGCTTACAGCAGGAGCTCCGTACGATCGAGGAGAAAAATGCAGAATTACAGGCGGCAAAAGCTGCTTCGGATGCTTCGGAAAAAGAGAAAAATGCAGAAGATAAAAAGGCCTCCAAGGATGAAAATAAACAGGCAGAAGCAAAAACGGCTGCAAAGACAGATGCACCGAAGTCCCCACAGCTAGCTGCATCTAGTGCAAAACCAGCGGCTGCAGCAGCCAAATCCTATGGCGCAGGTGCCAGATCCGATCGCAAATTCTCAGGGAAAGGCGATTATGGAAGTTATCGCAAGCAGCAGTCACAGGACCCGGATGTGTTCTATGGCAGAAACTGTGAGGCGGATATTGTCAAGATTGAGGCACTCGAAGAAGGTACCGGTGAATGTTGTATCCATGGACAGGTAATTGCGTTGGAAGATCGTGAGCTGCGGAGTGGAAAGTTTATCATCACAGGTGCGATCACCGATTTTACAGATACGATCATGTTCAAACTGTTTGTATCACCGGATGACCGGGGACCGTTGCTGGATGAATTGCAGAAGGGAAAATTCTATATCATAAAAGGTGTGCCAATGTATGACAGCTACAGTAAGGAAATCACCTTTTCATCCGTTGCCGGAATCAAACCGGCAAATGATTTTCGGGAGAAACGGATGGATAACGCGCTTGAAAAACGTGTCGAGCTGCATCTGCATACGATCATGAGCGAGATGGATAGTGTGGTTGGCATCGAAAAAGTTATTGCCCGCGCGAAGGAATGGGGCATGAAGGCGCTTGCAATCACCGATCATGGTGTTGTACAGGCATTCCCGATTGCAAACCACCAGCTCAAAAAAGGCGAGGACTTTAAGATCATCTATGGTGTAGAGGGCTATTTTGTCGATGATGTAAAGGGACTAATCCAGAACGAAAAAGGACAGAAGATTGATTCGGAATATGTGGTATTTGATATAGAAACCACAGGTTTAAGCCCGACCAATAACCGTATCATTGAGATTGGAGCCGTGCGGATCAAGGATGGGAAGATACAGGATACATTTTCTGAATTCGTCAATCCGGAGGTGCCGATTCCATATACGATCACGAAGCTTACATCCATTACAGATGCAATGGTGCAGAATGCACCGACCATAGAAGTGATCCTGCCGAAATTCTTAGAGTATATCGGCGATGCGAGTGTAGTTGCACACAATGCCACCTTTGATACCGGATTTATACGGGAGAATGCAAAGCGGCTGGGACTGGTGTTTGACAGTACGATTGTGGATACGATGACACTGGCGCATATCCTGCTTCCAGAGCTTGGTAAATATACACTGGATCGTCTGTGTAAGCAGT